>OAVY01000091.1_pt1 | contig 46737 bp, 34 predicted proteins | sample 1476481 | NCBI WGS metagenome assembly OAVY01 (sample SAMEA2580116, study PRJEB22360) | human gut metagenome | biome: human gut; feature: human-associated habitat; material: faeces | place: Denmark | collected 2008/2010 | reverse complement strand
CAAGGCTGGGACGGAAGTCACTGTCGTTCTCAAAATCGGTGGAGCTGCATGACAAAGTCATCGGGCATTATCTGAACATAAAACACTATCAATAAGTTGGAGTCATTACCGGGAATGCGTAAAGATTTTATTAGACATATACACCACGAAAAAATTGGATATCCAAAATAAAATGACAATAATGCGGTGGATTATATAGGCATAAAAGATAAATGAGATAGTATTTTCATCAGTGTGAAAATGAACATTGATTTAAATAATGAGTTTGAGTTTTTTTGTTTTTATTGTGAATGATATTTAATTTATGAATATATTAAGAAGAAGCCTTGTCCGGTCGCCTTAAATCGACAAAAGGCATTGTGGCGCTTCTGTGTAGTCTCTGACCTTATCGTAATCATTAATAAATACTATTTATTCGTCGTTTGTATTCATTGGGTTGATTATTAAGGTGCCGTTCGTTGCTGTTGCAACCTGTTTGTCACCGTTAATTATTTGTTACCCACAGAACAGAACTATGGAATGCGATCTGCTGATGATTAAAATTGAAAAAGTAATTAATAAAAATGACCTTAAGGCATTTATCGCTTTTCCGTCATCACTTTATCCCGACGATCCAAACTGGATACCCCCTTTATTCATTGAACGCAACGAGCATTTGTCTGCGAAAAATCCGGGGACGGACCATATCATCTGGCAGGCGTGGGTGGCAAAAAAAGCGGGGCAGATAGTTGGGCGTATTACCGCGCAAATAGATACCTTGCACCGCGAGCGTTACGGCAAAGATACCGGTCATTTCGGCATGATTGACGCCATTGATGATCCGCAGGTTTTTGCCGCGTTGTTTGGCGCAGCGGAAGCGTGGTTGAAGTCACAAGGTGCAAGTAAGATCAGCGGTCCTTTCAGCCTGAATATCAATCAGGAAAGCGGATTACTGATTGAAGGTTTTGACACACCACCCTGTGCGATGATGCCACACGGCAAACCGTGGTATGCCGCGCATATTGAACAACTGGGTTATCACAAAGGCATTGATTTACTGGCGTGGTGGATGCAGCGAACCGATCTCACTTTCTCTCCGGCGCTAAAAAAACTGATGGATCAGGTGCGCAAAAAGGTGACCATTCGCTGCATCAATCGTCAGCGGTTTGCCGAAGAGATGCAGATCCTGCGTGAGATTTTCAACTCTGGCTGGCAGCACAACTGGGGATTTGTGCCGTTTACCGAACATGAATTCGCGACCATGGGCGATCAACTTAAATATCTGGTGCCGGACGATATGATCTATATCGCTGAGATTGATTCTGCACCCTGCGCGTTTATTGTCGGCTTGCCGAACATCAACGAGGCGATTGCCGATCTGAACGGATCGCTCTTTCCCTTCGGCTGGGCAAAATTGCTGTGGCGTTTGAAAGTCAGCGGTGTGCGAACTGCGCGAGTACCGCTGATGGGCGTGCGCGACGAGTATCAGTTCAGCCGCATCGGCCCGGTGATTGCGCTGTTATTGATTGAAGCCTTACGCGATCCGTTTGCCCGCCGGAAGATCGATGCGCTGGAGATGTCATGGATCCTCGAAACCAATACAGGCATGAATAACATGCTGGAACGCATTGGGGCGGAGCCGTACAAGCGTTACCGATTGTATGAAAAGCAGATTTAATACCAGCTAACTCAGGTTCATCTCCAGCGGCACCGCCGAGCGAATCAAATGGTGGCCTTCCAGCTCGATATCGTGGAGATTCTTTTTCACGGTCCGCACATGATCGCGTGCTGCGCGCTGGGCGACGTGCGGCAGCCGCTGCAACACCGCGTTGTAGATCCGCGCATGCTGGCGATCGATCTGCTTTTTTTGCTGTGGTCGATGGTAGAGATTATTTACGCTGGCAAACACTGAATTAAACATCAGATCGGTCAATGATTGCAGCGTAAACACCAGCACCTGATTGTGAGAAGCCTGACAAATGGCGAGATGGAAAGCGTGATCCAACTGCGCATGTTCGATCAGCGAAATCTCTTTGTTGTTCTCACTGGCGGCGAGCATTTTTTCATAACAGCGGGTTATCACAACAAAATCAGCCTGCGTTCCCAGCGTTGCCGCCAGCCTTGCCGATTCGCCCTCCAGTAATGCGCGAACGTCGAGCAGATCGTACAGCGTTCGCGGCTGCGTACTGAACAGATGGATCAGCGGGCTGGTGTCCTGCACCCGATTAAGCCGTGCGACACGAGAATCGCGACCCTGCGCCGTTTCAATAATCCCGCGCCCGCGCAGCACGGTCAGCCCTTCACGCAGTGCGGAGCGTGAGAAGCCGAGCTTTTCACACAGTCGACGTTCCGAGGGAAGTGGCTGACCGACCTTCAGTACGCCGTCGATAATTAACCGTTCGATACTCTCTGCAACCACTTCGCAAATAGGGCGACGTTCATCTTTCATTCCCGGACCTCGTGCATAGGTAGGACCAATTTTTCTGTTCTTAACTCGCAAAACACGCACATCACGTAAGTGATTATGTTACATCAATTTAACATTGAGTTAACCAAGGCAAGGTCACAGAGCTGGAAAAAAAATGGTCTGACCGGTAGCTAAAGAGATAGACGAAAACGAAAAGCCCGCTTAATAACTGTTCACAGAAGCAGCGCGCAAAAATCAGCTGCCACACAACACAACAAAGCGAAGCCTACTCATGAGCATCTTGTACGAAGAGCGTCTTGATGGCGCTTTACCCGATGTCGACCGCACATCGGTACTGATGGCACTGCGTGAGCATGTCCCTGGACTTGAGATCCTGCATACCGAAGAGGAGATCATTCCTTACGAGTGTGACGGGTTGAGCGCGTATCGCACGCGTCCATTACTGGTTGTTCTGCCTAAGCAAATGGAACAGGTGACAGCGATTCTTGCTGTCTGCCATCGCCTGCGTGTACCGGTGGTGACCCGTGGTGCAGGCACCGGGCTTTCTGGTGGCGCGCTGCCGCTGGAAAAAGGTGTGTTGTTGGTGATGGCGCGCTTTAAAGAGATCCTCGACATTAACCCCGTTGGTCGCCGCGCGCGCGTGCAGCCTGGAGTGCGTAACCTGGCGATCTCCCAGGCCGTTGCGCCGCATAATCTCTACTACGCACCGGACCCTTCCTCACAAATAGCCTGTTCAATTGGCGGCAATGTGGCGGAAAATGCCGGTGGCGTCCACTGCCTGAAATATGGTCTGACCGTACATAACCTGCTGAAAATTGAAGTGCAAACGCTGAACGGCGAGGCGCTGACGCTGGGATCGGACGCGCTGGATTCACCTGGTTTTGACCTGCTGGCGCTGTTCACCGGATCGGAAGGTATGCTCGGCGTGACCACCGAAGTGACGGTAAAACTGCTGCCGAAGCCGCCCGTGGCGCGGGTTCTGTTAGCCAGCTTTGACTCGGTAGAAAAAGCCGGACTTGCAGTTGGTGACATCATCGCCAATGGCATTATCCCCGGCGGGCTGGAGATGATGGATAACCTGTCGATCCGCGCGGCGGAAGATTTTATTCATGCCGGTTATCCCGTCGACGCCGAAGCGATTTTGTTATGCGAGCTGGACGGCGTGGAGTCTGACGTACAGGAAGACTGCGAGCGGGTTAACGACATCTTGTTGAAAGCGGGCGCGACTGACGTCCGTCTGGCACAGGACGAAGCAGAGCGCGTACGTTTCTGGGCCGGTCGCAAAAATGCGTTCCCGGCGGTAGGACGTATCTCCCCGGATTACTACTGCATGGATGGCACCATCCCGCGTCGCGCCCTGCCTGGCGTACTGGAAGGCATTGCCCGTTTATCGCAGCAATATGATTTACGTGTTGCCAACGTCTTTCATGCCGGAGATGGCAACATGCACCCGTTAATCCTTTTCGATGCCAACGAACCCGGTGAATTTGCCCGCGCGGAAGAGCTGGGTGGGAAGATCCTCGAACTCTGCGTTGAAGTTGGCGGCAGCATCAGTGGGGAACATGGCATCGGGCGAGAAAAAATCAATCAAATGTGCGCCCAGTTCAACAGCGATGAAATCACGACCTTGCATGCGGTCAAGGCGGCGTTTGACCCCGATGGTTTGCTGAACCCTGGGAAAAACATTCCCACGCTACACCGCTGTGCTGAATTTGGTGCCATGCATGTGCATCACGGTCATTTACCTTTCCCTGAACTGGAGCGTTTCTGATGCTACGCGAGTGTGATTACAGCCAGGCGCTGCTGGAGCAGGTGAATCAGGCAATTAGCGATAAAACGCCGCTGGTGATTCAGGGCAGCAATAGCAAAGCCTTTTTAGGTCGCCCTGTCACCGGGCAAACGCTGGATGTGCGTTGTCATCGCGGCATTGTTAATTACGACCCGACCGAGCTGGTGATAACCGCGCGTGCCGGAACGCCGCTGGTGGCGATTGAAGCGGCGCTGGAGAGCGCCGGGCAAATGCTCCCCTGCGAGCCGCCGCATTATGGTGAAGAAGCCACCTGGGGCGGGATGGTCGCCTGCGGGCTGGCGGGGCCGCGTCGCCCGTGGAGCGGTTCGGTCCGCGATTTTGTCCTCGGCACGCGCATCATTACCGGCGCTGGAAAACATCTGCGTTTTGGTGGCGAAGTGATGAAAAACGTTGCCGGATACGATCTCTCACGGTTAATGGCCGGAAGCTACGGTTGTCTTGGCGTGCTCACTGAAATCTCGATGAAAGTGTTACCGCGACCGCGCGCCTCCCTGAGCCTGCGTCGGGAAATCAGCCTGCAAGAAGCCATGAACGAAATCGCCCAGTGGCAACTCCAGCCGCTACCCATTAGTGGCTTATGTTACTTCGACAATGCGTTGTGGATCCGCCTTGAGGGCGGCGAAGGATCGGTAAAAGCGGCGCGTGAACTGCTGGGGGGCGAAGAGGTTGCGGGTCAGTTCTGGCAGCAATTGCGTGAACAACAACTGCCGTTCTTCTCGTTACCAGGTACCTTATGGCGCATTTCATTACCCAGTGATGCGCCGATGATGGATTTACCCGGCGAGCAACTGATCGACTGGGGCGGGGCGTTACGCTGGCTGAAATCGACAACCGAGGACAATCAAATCCATCGCATCGCCCGCAACGCTGGCGGTCATGCGACCCGCTTTAGTGCCGGAGATGGTGGCTTTGCCCCGCTATCGGCTCCTTTATTCCGCTATAACCAGCAGCTTAAACAGCAGCTCGACCCTTGCGGCGTGTTTAACCCCGGTCGCATGTACGCGGAACTTTGAGGAGCAGGCTATGCAAACCCAATTAACTGAAGAGATGCGGCAGAACGCGCGCGCGCTGGAAGCCGACAGCATCCTGCGCGCCTGTGTTCACTGCGGATTTTGTACCGCAACCTGCCCAACCTATCAGCTTCTGGGCGATGAACTGGACGGGCCGCGCGGGCGCATCTATCTGATTAAACAGGTGCTGGAAGGCAACGAAGTCACGCTTAAAACACAGGAGCATCTCGATCGCTGCCTCACTTGCCGTAATTGTGAAACCACCTGTCCTTCTGGTGTGCGCTATCACAATTTGCTGGATATCGGGCGTGATATTGTCGAGCAGAAAGTGAAACGCCCACTGCCGGAGCGAATACTGCGCGAAGGATTGCGCCAGGTAGTGCCGCGTCCGGCGGTCTTCCGTGCGCTGACGCAGGTAGGGCTGGTGCTGCGACCGTTTTTACCGGAACAGGTCAGAGCAAAACTGCCTGCTGAAACGGTGAAAGCTAAACCGCGTCCGCCGCTGCGCCATAAGCGTCGGGTTTTAATGTTGGAAGGCTGCGCCCAGCCTACGCTTTCGCCCAACACCAACGCGGCAACTGCGCGAGTGCTGGATCGTCTGGGGATCAGCGTCATGCCAGCTAACGAAGCAGGCTGTTGTGGCGCGGTGGACTATCATCTTAATGCGCAGGAGAAAGGGCTGGCACGGGCGCGCAATAATATTGATGCCTGGTGGCCCGCGATTGAAGCAGGTGCCGAGGCAATTTTGCAAACCGCCAGCGGCTGCGGCGCGTTTGTCAAAGAGTATGGGCAGATGCTGAAAAACGATGCGTTATATGCCGATAAAGCGCGTCAGGTCAGTGAACTGGCGGTCGATTTAGTCGAACTTCTGCGCGAGGAACCGCTGGAAAAACTGGCAATTCGCGGCGATAAAAAGCTGGCCTTCCACTGTCCGTGTACCCTACAACATGCGCAAAAGCTGAACGGCGAAGTGGAAAAAGTGTTGCTTCGTCTTGGATTTACCTTAACGGACGTTCCCGACAGCCATCTGTGCTGCGGTTCAGCGGGAACATATGCGTTAACGCATCCCGATCTGGCACGCCAGCTGCGGGATAACAAAATGAATGCGCTGGAAAGCGGCAAACCGGAAATGATCGTCACCGCCAACATTGGTTGCCAGACGCATCTGGCGAGCGCCGGTCGTACCTCTGTGCGTCACTGGATTGAAATTGTAGAACAAGCCCTTGAAAAGGAATAACAAAATGAAAACTAAAGTCATTCTTAGCCAGCAAATGGCGAGTGCAATTATTGCCGCAGGTCAGGAAGAGGCGCAGAAAAATAACTGGTCTGTTTCCATTGCTGTTGCCGATGACGGCGGTCATCTGCTGGCGTTAAGTCGCATGGACGATTGCGCGCCGATTGCGGCTTATATCTCCCAGGAGAAAGCGCGTACCGCCGCGCTGGGGCGTCGTGAAACTAAGGGCTATGAAGAGATGGTGAACAACGGACGTACCGCGTTCGTGACTGCGCCGTTATTAACGTCGCTGGAAGGCGGCGTACCGGTTGTTGTGGATGGGCAAATTATTGGTGCCGTGGGCGTTTCTGGTTTAACCGGAGCACAGGATGCGCAGGTCGCGAAAGCGGCAGCAGCGGTGTTGGCGAAATAAGCGAAAACGAGGAGATAAACAATGAGTCAAACCATAACCCAGAGCCGTTTACGCATTGACGCCAATTTTAAACGTTTTGTGGATGAAGAAGTTTTACCGGGAACAGGGCTGGACGCTGCGGCGTTCTGGCGCAATTTTGATGAGATCGTTCATGATCTGGCACCAGAAAATCGTCAGTTGCTGGCAGAACGCGATCGCATTCAGGCAGCGCTTGATGAGTGGCATCGCAGCAATCCGGGGCCGGTAAAAGATAAAGCGGCCTATAAATCTTTCCTGCGTGAACTGGGCTACCTGGTGCCGCAACCGGAGCGCGTGACGGTGGAAACCACGGGCATTGACAGCGAAATCACCAGCCAGGCGGGGCCGCAGCTGGTGGTTCCGGCAATGAACGCCCGCTACGCGCTGAACGCGGCGAACGCTCGCTGGGGCTCACTGTACGATGCGTTATACGGCAGCGATATCATCCCGCAGGAAGGGGCGATGGTCAGCGGCTACGATCCGCAACGCGGTGAGCAGGTTATCGCCTGGGTTCGGCGTTTCCTCGATGAATCTCTACCGCTGGAAAACGGCAGCTATCAGGATGTGGTGGCGTTTAAGGTGGTTGATAAACAATTACGCATCCAGTTGAAAAATGGTAAAGAAACCACGTTACGTACTCCAGCACAGTTTGTCGGTTACCGTGGCGATGCCGCTGCGCCGACCTGCATTTTGCTGAAAAATAACGGCCTGCATATTGAGCTGCAAATCGATGCCAATGGGCGGATTGGCAAAGACGATCCGGCGCACATCAACGATGTTATCGTCGAAGCTGCTATCAGTACCATTCTCGACTGCGAAGATTCGGTCGCGGCGGTTGATGCGGAAGATAAAATCCTGCTGTACCGCAACCTGCTGGGCCTGATGCAGGGGACTCTGCAAGAGAAAATGGAGAAAAACGGTCGGCAAATCGTGCGTAAACTGAATGACGATCGTCATTACACCGCCGCCGATGGCTCTGAAATTTCTCTGCACGGACGCTCGCTGCTGTTTATCCGCAACGTGGGTCATTTGATGACCATTCCTGTGATTTGGGACAGCGAAGGCAATGAAATCCCGGAAGGCATTCTTGATGGCGTCATGACTGGCGCGATTGCCCTCTATGATTTAAAAGTGCAGAAAAACTCGCGCACTGGCAGCGTCTATATTGTGAAACCGAAAATGCACGGTCCGCAGGAAGTGGCGTTCGCCAACAAACTGTTTACCCGCATTGAGACAATGCTCGGTATGGCACCGAATACCCTGAAAATGGGCATTATGGATGAAGAACGTCGGACCTCGCTGAACTTGCGTAGCTGTATCGCTCAGGCGCGCAACCGCGTGGCGTTCATCAATACCGGTTTCCTCGACCGTACCGGCGATGAAATGCATTCGGTGATGGAAGCTGGCCCGATGCTGCGTAAAAATCAGATGAAATCGACGCCTTGGATCAAAGCCTACGAGCGTAATAACGTGCTTTCCGGTCTGTTCTGTGGGCTGCGCGGTAAAGCGCAAATTGGTAAAGGCATGTGGGCAATGCCGGACCTGATGGCAGACATGTACAGCCAGAAGGGCGACCAACTGCGTGCCGGGGCAAACACAGCCTGGGTTCCGTCACCAACCGCTGCTACGCTCCATGCGCTGCACTACCACCAAACCAACGTACAGAGCGTACAAGCCAACATTGCCCAGACCGAGTTCAATGCTGAATTTGAACCGCTGCTGGACGATCTGCTGACTATTCCGGTTGCTGAAAACGCTAACTGGTCGGCGCAAGAGATCCAACAAGAGCTGGATAACAACGTGCAGGGGATTCTGGGGTACGTGGTGCGCTGGGTGGAGCAGGGGATTGGTTGTTCAAAAGTGCCGGATATTCACAATGTGGCGTTGATGGAAGACCGCGCAACGCTGCGTATCTCCAGCCAGCATATCGCCAACTGGTTACGTCACGGTATTCTGACCAAAGAACAGGTGCAGGCGTCGCTGGAGAATATGGCGAAAGTGGTTGATCAGCAAAACGCTGGCGATCCGGCTTATCGTCCGATGGCGGGGAATTTCGCTAACTCGTGTGCTTTTAAAGCTGCCAGCGATTTAATCTTCCTCGGCGTGAAACAGCCAAACGGCTATACCGAACCGTTATTACACGCCTGGCGTTTACGCGAAAAAGAAAGTCATTAATAGCGTCAAAAAAGCCCCGGCAAGTTTTATTGTCGGGGCTATGATAGTAACTGCGGTAGTACATTTATCCCGGAAATAACCGGAGCGATTATCAGGGTTTAACAATATTAAATACCCGTAGCGCATTACTAGCGGGCCTAAAACAACAATATGGACATCTTAACGATACTCTGCGTCTGCGTGTGCGGAACAGAAACCCTTACCCGATATACTTGTTATGCCAGAGGTAGCAATTGCGTTAGCGGCGTACTGTTGCTGTAAAGTATAACGCCTATATTTTACAGTTCAGTCCTCTTTTGCTTATTACAACCTTAAGTATATCAAGCATATAAAGATAATAAGAGACTGAACAATATGGTTACCTGGACCCAAATGTATATGCCGATGGGAGGACTGGGGCTATCCGCTCTGGTCGCCCTGATCCCGATAATATTCTTCTTCGTTGCACTCGCGGTATTACGTCTGAAAGGACATGTCGCTGGAGCAATAACCCTTATATTATCTATCCTGATTGCAATATTCGCCTTTAAAATGCCGATTGATATGGCATTTGCTGCTGCGGGCTATGGCTTTATTTATGGATTATGGCCAATAGCGTGGATTATTGTCGCGGCGGTGTTCCTGTATAAATTAACCGTTGCCAGCGGGCAGTTCGATATTATCCGCAGCTCGGTTATATCCATCACCGACGATCAGCGTTTGCAGGTGTTACTGATTGGTTTCTCCTTTGGTGCGTTGCTGGAAGGAGCGGCTGGCTTTGGTGCGCCGGTGGCGATTACCGGTGCGCTGCTGGTGGGCCTGGGCTTCAAACCGTTATACGCGGCGGGGCTGTGTCTGATTGCCAATACTGCGCCGGTGGCGTTTGGTGCGTTGGGCGTGCCGATTCTGGTCGCCGGTCAGGTAACGGGAATCGATCCGTTCCACATTGGCGCAATGGCGGGACGTCAGTTACCGTTCCTGTCGGTTCTTGTGCCGTTCTGGCTGGTAGCAATGATGGACGGCTGGAAAGGGGTGAAAGAGACGTGGCCAGCGGCGCTGGTTGCTGGGGGAAGCTTCGCTGTCACTCAGTTCTTTACCTCTAACTATATTGGTCCGGAACTGCCGGATATTACTTCGGCGCTGGTGAGTATCGTCTCACTCGCTTTATTCCTTAAAGTCTGGCGGCCGAAAAATACCGAAACGGCAATCAGCATGGGACAATCCGCAGGTGCGATGGTGGTAAATAAGCCATCTTCTGGCGGTCCCGTGCCTTCAGAATATAGTCTGGGGCAAATCATTCGAGCGTGGTCACCGTTTTTAATCTTAACGGTGCTGGTCACCATCTGGACCATGAAGCCGTTTAAAGCGTTATTTGCTCCGGGCGGCGCGTTTTATTCACTGGTGATTAATTTCCAGATCCCTCATTTGCATCAACAAGTGTTGAAAGCGGCACCCATTGTCGCCCAACCAACGCCAATGGATGCGGTGTTTAAATTCGACCCCCTCTCGGCTGGCGGCACCGCTATTTTTATTGCGGCGATTATCTCTATCTTCATCCTCGGTGTGGGGATCAAGAAAGGTATTGGCGTCTTTGCCGAAACGCTAATTAGCTTGAAGTGGCCGATACTGTCGATTGGCATGGTGCTGGCGTTCGCCTTCGTCACCAACTATTCTGGCATGTCCACCACGCTGGCGCTGGTACTGGCAGGTACAGGCGTGATGTTCCCGTTCTTCTCACCGTTTCTCGGCTGGCTGGGCGTATTCCTTACCGGCTCGGACACCTCCTCTAACGCCCTGTTTGGTTCACTGCAATCGACCACGGCGCAGCAAATCAACGTCTCTGACACCCTGCTGGTGGCAGCAAACACCAGCGGCGGCGTAACTGGCAAGATGATCTCCCCGCAATCTATCGCCGTGGCCTGCGCCGCGACGGGCATGGTGGGCCGAGAATCTGAACTGTTCCGCTACACCGTGAAGCACAGTCTGATTTTTGCCAGCGTTATCGGCATTATCACCCTGCTGCAGGCGTATGTGTTTACCGGGATGTTAGTCTCGTAAATCAATAAAGCCGGATGATCGTTAATATCATCCGGCTTCATTTACATTATTCTGTCTTATTAATTGAAAATCATTTCTCGCTTTATTATCCATGCAGCAATAATGTTTTGCGTTCAGATAACCTGCTAAATAATTAAGAGCGTGAGAACATCTATTTTTTTATCACGCAAAACAAGTCTGTATTAATTATGTTCGCTTGATGAGAAAACACCGTTCTATCTGTTGCTTTTGCAATCTTAATCGTTAAAACTACCAACAAATTTATATAGTTACGTTGTGAAATGTTGTTAATTTTTTGTTTGTTGAAATTTCGTAAAAATAGCCAGATAGACATCGTATAGGGGTTATTCTTATAAATTTCACCTGTTTTCTATCAATGATGTCGTTTTCTTAAGAATGGAGGAAGTTATTAGAGAAGATAAAGCATAAAACTATTTCTCCCAGTTACGAATTTTTTAACATTGTTTTGTCACTTGCGTTATTAATGAATAAGAAATTTAAATATAAGAAATCGCTTTTAGCGGCTATTTTGAGCGCAACCCTGTTAGCCGGTTGTGATGGCGGTGGTTCCGGATCTTCCTCCGATACGCCGCCTGTAGATTCTGGAACAGGGTCTTTGCCGGAAGTGAAACCTGATCCAACACCAAACCCGGAGCCGACGCCTGAGCCAACGCCGGACCCAGAGCCTACGCCAGAACCGATACCTGATCCTGAACCAACACCAGAACCGGAGCCAGAACCTGTTCCTACGAAAACGGGTTATCTGACCCTGGGCGGAAGCCAGCGGGTAACTGGTGCTACCTGTAATGGTGAATCCAGCGATGGCTTTACATTTAAACCTGGCGAGGACGTTACTTGCGTGGCGGGTAACACGACAATTGCCACCTTCAACACTCAGTCAGAAGCTGCGCGTAGCTTGCGTGCGGTTGAAAAAGTGTCGTTTAGCCTTGAGGACGCGCAAGAACTGGCGGGCTCCGATGACAAGAAAAGCAATGCGGTTTCGCTGGTAACGTCCAGTAACAGCTGTCCGGCGAATACAGAACAGGTTTGTCTGACGTTCTCCTCGGTGATCGAGAGTAAACGCTTCGACTCGCTGTATAAGCAAATCGATCTGGCACCGGAAGAGTTCAAAAAGCTGGTCAATGAAGAGGTGGAAAACAATGCTGCGACCGATAAAGCGCCATCCACTCATACTTCACCGGTCGTGCCCGTCACCACGCCGGGAACAAAACCGGATCTGAACGCTTCCTTCGTGTCGGCTAACGCGGAACAGTTTTATCAGTATCAACCCACTGAAATCATTCTCTCTGAAGGTCGACTGGTCGATAGCCAGGGATATGGTGTTGCTGGCGTCAACTACTACACCAATTCAGGCCGTGGCGTGACAGGGGAAAATGGTGAATTTTCCTTTAGCTGGGGCGAAACCATCTCCTTTGGTATCGATACCTTTGAACTGGGTTCAGTGCGCGGCAATAAGTCGACCATTGCGCTGACTGAACTGGGTGATGAAGTTCGCGGGGCGAATATTGATCAGCTTATTCATCGCTATTCGACGACCGGGCAAAATAATACCCGTGTTGTTCCGGACGATGTACGCAAGGTCTTTGCCGAATATCCCAACGTGATCAACGAGATTATCAATCTCTCGTTATCCAACGGTGCGACGCTGGGGGAAGGTGAGCAAGTCGTTAATCTGCCTAACGAATTTATTGAGCAGTTTAATACGGGTCAGGCCAAAGAGATCGATACCGCGATTTGTGCGAAAACCGATGGTTGTAACGAGGCTCGCTGGTTCTCGCTGACGACGCGCAATGTTAATGACGGCCAGATTCAGGGCGTTATCAACAAGCTGTGGGGCGTGGATACGAACTACAAATCTGTCAGCAAGTTCCATGTATTCCATGACTCCACCAACTTCTATGGCAGCACGGGTAATGCGCGCGGTCAGGCGGTGGTGAATATCTCCAACGCGGCCTTCCCGATTCTGATGGCGCGTAATGATAAAAACTACTGGCTGGCCTTCGGCGAGAAACGGGCCTGGGATAAAAATGAGCTGGCGTACATTACTGAAGCGCCTTCCATTGTGCGACCAGAGAACGTGACACGCGAAACCGCCACCTTCAACCTGCCGTTTATTTCGCTGGGGCAAGTGGGCGATGGCAAGCTGATGGTTATCGGTAACCCACACTACAACAGCATCCTGCGTTGCCCGAACGGTTACAGCTGGAACGGGGGCGTTAATAAAGATGGGCAGTGTACGCTCAACAGCGACCCGGATGACATGAAGAACTTCATGGAGAACGTGCTGCGCTATCTGTCAAATGATCGCTGGTTGCCGGATGCAAAATCCAATATGACCGTGGGTACTAACCTGGACACGGTGTATTTCAAAAAACACGGGCAGGTTACAGGAAATAGTGCTGCGTTCGGCTTTCATCCGGATTTTGCGGGTATCTCTGTTGAGCATTTAAGTAGCTATGGCGATCTCGACCCGCAGGAAATGCCGCTGCTGATCCTCAACGGCTTTGAGTATGTGACTCAGGTTGGTAGCGATCCTTATGCAATCCCGCTGCGTGCAGATACCAGCAAACCGAAGCTGACCCAGCAGGATGTGACCGATTTGATCGCCTATATGAACAAAGGTGGATCGGTGCTGATCATGGAAAACGTGATGAGCAATCTTAAGGAAGAGAGCGCATCTGGCTTTGTACGTCTGCTTGATGCCGCAGGTTTGTCGATGGCGCTTAACAAGTCGGTAGTAAATAACGATCCGCAAGGCTACCCGGACCGCGTTCGTCAACGACGTTCAACGCCAATTTGGGTCTATGAGCGTTATCCGGCTGTCGATGGTAAACCACCGTATACCATTGATGACACCACGAAAGAAGTTATCTGGAAATATCAGCAAGAAAACAAACCTGATGACAAACCGAAGCTGGAAGTTGCCAGCTGGCAGGAAGAAGTTGAGGGTAAACAGGTAACTCAATTCGCCTTTATCGATGAAGCCGACCACAAAACGCCTGAGTCACTGGCTGCGGCGAAGAAGAGAATTCTGGACGCGTTCCCAGGGCTGGAAGAGTGTAAGGATTCTGACTACCACTATGAGGTCAACTGTCTGGAATATCGTCCTGGCACGGGGGTTCCGGTTACTGGTGGCATGTATGTTCCACAGTATACGCAACTAAGCCTTAACGCCGACACTGCGAAAGCGATGGTGCAGGCTGCGGATTTAGGCACCAACATTCAGCGTCTGTATCAGCATGAGCTTTACTTCCGTACCAATGGTCGCAAAGGTGAGCGTCTGAGCAGCGTCGATCTGGAACGTCTGTACCAGAACATGTCGGTCTGGCTGTGGAATAAAATTGAATATCGCTATGAAAACGACAAGGATGACGAGCTGGGCTTTAAAACGTTCACCGAGTTCCTGAACTGTTACGCCAACAATGCTTATGATGGTGGCACGCAGTGCTCCGCAGAGCTGAAACAATCGCTGATCGATAACAAGATGATCTACGGTGAAGGCAGCAAAGCGGGCATGATGAACCCGAGCTACCCGCTTAACTATATGGAAAAACCGCTGACGCGCCTGATGCTGGGGCGTTCCTGGTGGGATCTGAACATCAAGGTTGATGTCGAGAAGTATCCGGGGGCGGTATCGGCTGAAGGTGAGGAGGTTACTGAAACCATCAACCTGTACTCGAATCCGACCAAATGGTTTGCGGGTAACATGCAGTCTACTGGCCTGTGGGCTCCGGCTCAGCAGGAAGTCAGCATTAAGTCCAATGCGAAAGTCCCTGTGACTGTTACCGTGGCGCTGGCTGACGACCTGACCGGGCGTGAGAAGCATGAGGTTGCGCTGAACCGTCCGCCAAGAGTGACTAAAACATACTCTCTGGATGCTAGCGGCACGGTGAAGTTCAAGGTTCCTTACGGTGGTCTGATTTATATCAAGAGCGACAGTAAAGAGGAGAAATCAGCCAACTTCACCTTTACTGGCGTGGTAAAAGCGCCGTTCTATAAAGACGGTAAATGGAAAAACGACCTGAAATCCCCTGCGCCGTTGGGTGAGCTGGAGTCTGCGTCGTTCGTCTATACCACGCCGAAGAAGAACCTTGAGGCCAGCAATTACAAGGGCGGTCTGAAACAATTCGCTGAGGATCTGGATACCTTTGCCAGCTCGATGAATGACTTCTACGGTCGTGATGGCGAAAGCGGTAAGCACCGGATGTTTACCTATGAAGCATTGACGGGGCACAAACATCGTTTCACCAACGATGTGCAGATCTCCATCGGTGATGCGCACTCTGGTTATCCGGTGATGAACAGCAGCTTCTCGCCGAACAGCACCACGCTGCCGACGACGCCGCTGAACGACTGGCTGATCTGGCACGAAGTAGGGCACAACGCTGCAGAAACGCCGCTGACTGTACCGGGCGCAACTGAAGTGGCGAACAACGTGCTGGCGCTGTACATGCAGGATCGTTATCTCGGCAAGATGAACCGTGTCGCTGACGATATTACCGTTGCGCCGGAATATCTGGAGGAGAGCAACGGTCAGGCATGGGCGCGTGGCGGTGCGGGTGACCGTCTGCTGATGTACGCGCAGCTGAAGGAATGGGCAGAGAAAAACTTTGATATCAAACAGTGGTATCCAGAAGGCTCTCTGCCAGCGTTCTACAGCGAGCGTGAAGGGATGAAAGGCTGGAACCTGTTCCAGTTGATGCACCGTAAAGCACGCGGCGATGATGTTGGCAATGACAAATTTGGCAACAGAAACTACTGTGCCGAATCCAACGGTAACGCTGCCGACACGCTGATGCTGTGTGCATCCTGGGTCGCTCAGACGGACCTTTCCGCATTCTTTAAGAAATGGAATCCGGGCGCGAATGCTTACCAGCTGCCGGGGGCGAGCGAGATGAGCTTCGAGGGCGGTGTGAGCCAGTCGGCTTACAACACGCTCGCGTCACTCGATCTGCCGAAACCGGAACAGGGACCGGAAACCATTAATCAGGTTACCGAGCATAAGATGTCTGCCGAGTAAGCCCGTAGGCCGGATAAGGCGCTCGCGCCGCATCCGGCATGAAATAAGGCGCACCGGGTTAACACATTTGCCCGATGCGCCTGCTTATCGGGCCTACAGACGGGGAAAGCCGCGATTATTTGCGCTGGCAGACACCCGTAGGACGGATAAGGCGTTTTACGCCGCATCCAGCAAGTTACAACAAACAACCTTTAACCATGCTTTTTGATGTTTTTCAGCAATACCCCACGGCGATGCCCGTCCTGGCAACCGTCGGAGGATTGATCATCGGCAGTTTTTTGAATGTGGTGATTTGGCGTTACCCAATCATGCTGCGCCAACAAATGGCGGAGTTTCACGGTGAAATGTCGAGTGCGCAGTCAAAAATAAGCCTTGCGCTACCGCGTTCGCACTGCCCACATTGTCAGCAGACCATCCGGATACGTGACAATATTCCGCTGTTCTCCTGGCTGATGCTCAAAGGGCGCTGCCGCGACTGTCAGGCGAAAATCAGCAAGCGTTATCCGCTGGTGGAGTTATTGACGGCACTCGCTTTTTTGCTGGCGAGTCTGGTCTGGCCGGAAAGTGGATGGGCGCTGGCGGTGATGATATTATCCGCCTGGCTGATTGCCGCGAGCGTCATTGACCTCGATCACCAATGGCTGCCCGATGTTTTTACTCAGGGCGTATTGTGGACGGGACTGAGTGCGGCATGGGCGCAGCAGAGCCCGCTCACGCTACAAGATGCAGTTACCGGCGTCCTGGTGGGGTTTATCGCTTTTTACTCCCTGCGCTGGATAGCCGGAATAGTTCTGCGTAAAGAAGCATTAGGCATGGGCGATGTATTATTGTTCGCTGCGTTAGGTAGTTGGGTGGGGCCGTTGTCGCTACCCAATGTTGCTTTAATCGCATCATGCTGCGGCCTGATATATGCCGTTATTACAAAAAGAGGATCAACCACACTGCCTTTTGGACCGTGTTTAAGTCTGGGCGGTATAGCAACAATTTATCTACAGGCATTGTTTTAATGATAACAACGTCATTATCAAAGTGACATTTTAACTCTTATTAATAACCTTAGAGATTATTTACCATGTCGATAAAACAAATGCCAGGGAGGGTATTAATATCGCTATTGTTGAGCGTTACAGGATTATTAAGTGGCTGTGCCAGCCATAATGAAAATGCCAGTTTACTGGCGAAAAAACAGGCGCAAAATATCAGCCAAAACCTGCCGATTAAATCTGCGGGATATACCTTAGTGCTGGCACAAAGTAGCGGCACGACGGTAAAAATGACCATTATCAGCGAAGCGGGGACTCAGACCACGCAGACGCCTGACGCCTTTTTAACCAGCTATCAACGACAAATGTGCAATGACCCAACGGTGAAATTAATGCTCACTGAGGGAATTAATTACAGCATAACGATTAATGATACACGTACAGGTAACCAGTATCAGCGGAAACTGGATCGTACCACCTGTGGAATAGTCAAAGCATAACGTCGGGTAGATATAAATTGGCGCGGGTTGTTTTTCGTGACGCACGAATTTATCTCATTCAATGGCTGACAAAAATTCGTCACACTCTTAACCAGAGACAATCTCTTAATACAGACAAAGAGCATCTGCGCAAAATTGCACGCGGGATGTTCTGGCTGATGCTGCTTATTATTTCTGCAAAAATGGCGTATTCACTCTGGCGCTATTTCTCCTTTTCTGCGGAATATACGGCTGTTTCCCCATCGGCGAATAAACCGCCCCGTGCGGATGCAAAAACGTTCGATAAAAATGACGTGCAATTAATCAGCCAGCAAAACTGGTTTGGCAAATATCAGCCCGTCGCCACGCCGGTAAAACAACCCGAACCTGTGCCTGTGGCAGAAACGCGTCTTAATGTGGTGTTGCGTGGGATCGCCTTTGGTGCCAGACCCGGCGCGGTTATTGAAGAAGGTGGCAAACAGCAGGTCTATTTGCAGGGGGAACGGCTTGGTTCTCACAACGCGGTGATTGAGGAAATCAACCGCGACCATGTGATGCTGCGCTATCAGGGAAAAATAGAGCGCCTGAGCCTGGCAGAAGAGGGGCATTCCACCGTAGCCGTGACCAACAAAAAAGCCGTCAGTGACGAAGCAAAGCAAGCTGTTGCTGAGCCTGCTGCCAGTGCGCCAGTTGAGATCCCGACTGCCGTGCGTCAGGCACTGACGAAAGATCCGCAGAAAATTTTTAACTATATCCAGCTTACGCCTGTGCGTAAGGAGGGGATTGTCGGTTATGCAGTGAAGCCGGGGGCAGATCGTTCTCTGTTCGATGCCAGCGGTTTCAAGGAAGGCGATATCGCCATTGCGCTAAATCAGCAGGATTTCACTGATCCACGAGCAATGATTGCTCTGATGCGGCAGTTACCTTCAATGGATTCCATTCAACTTACGGTTTTACGCAAGGGTGCGCGCCACGACATTTCCATCGCGCTGCGCTAACCGCATTTAATCCAGGAGAATCATTCATCGTGTTTTGGCGTGATATTACGTTGTCGGTCTGGCGTAAGAAGACAACTGGCCTCAAAACAAAAAAGCGTTTACTGCCGCTGGTGCTGGCAGCGGCATTATGCAGTTCACCGGTCTGGGCGGAAGAAGCCACTTTCACCGCTAATTTTAAAGATACCGACCTGAAATCGTTCATCGAAACCGTCGGCGCTAACCTTAATAAAACCATCATTATGGGGCCGGGCGTACAGGGGAAAGTGAGTATTCGCACCATGACCCCGCTCAATGAACGCCAGTATTACCAGCTATTCCTTAACCTGCTGGAAGCACAGGGGTATGCCGTCGTACCGATGGAAAACGACGTGCTGAAGGTGGTGAAATCCAGCGCTGCGAAAGTCGAGCCGCTGCCGCTGGTCGGTGAAGGCAGCGACAACTACGCGGGCGATGAAATGGTCACCAAAGTAGTGCCGGTACGTAATGTGTCAGTACGCGAGCTGGCACCGATTCTGCGCCAGATGATCGACAGCGCAGGCTCAGGCAACGTTGTTAATTACGATCCCTCCAACGTGATTATGCTCACCGGACGCGCCTCCGTCGTGGAGCGGCTGACGGAAGTGATCCAGCGTGTGGATCACGCGGGTAATCGCACTGAAGAGGTGATCCCGCTGGTTAACGCCTCGGCTTCGGAAATCGCCCGCGTGCTGGAAAGCCTGACGAAAAACAGCGGCGAGAACCAGCCTGCGACGCTGAAATCTCAAATTGTCGCCGATGAACGCACCAACAGTGTGATTGTCAGTGGTGACCCCGCCACGCGGGACAAAATGCGCCGTCTGATCCGTCGCCTGGACTCAGAAATGGAGCGCAGCGGCAACAGCCAGGTTTTCTATCTCAAATACAGCAAAGCCGAAGATCTGGTCGATGTACTGAAGCAGGTCAGCGGCACGCTCACGGCGGCTAAAGAAGAGGCGGAAGGCACGGTCGGTAGCGGGCGTGAGATTGTCTCCATCGCCGCCAGCAAACACAGTAATGCCCTGATTGTTACTGCGCCGCAGGACATCATGCAATCGCTGCAAAGCGTGATTGAACAACTGGATATTCGCCGTGCTCAGGTGCATGTCGAGGCGTTGATCGTGGAAGTTGCCGAAGGTAGCAATATCAATTTCGGCGTGCAGTGGGCGTCGAAAGATGCCGGATTAATGCAGTTTGCTAATGGTACGCAGATCCCTATCGGTACGCTGGGGGCAGCCATTTCTCAGGCGAAACCGCAGAAAGGCTCGACGGTGATCAGTGAAAACGGCGCTACCACCATTAATCCGGATACCAACGGCGATCTCTCCACGCTCGCCCAGCTTCTTTCCGGCTTTAGCGGTACGGCGGTTGGCGTGGTGAAAGGCGACTGGATGGCGCTGGTGCAGGCGGTTAAAAACGACTCCAGTTCTAACGTACTCTCCACGCCGAGCATCACCACGCTGGACAACCAGGAAGCCTTCTTCATGGTGGGTCAGGACGTTCCGGTATTAACCGGCTCTACCGTTGGCTCCAATAACAGCAATCCTTTCAATACAGTAGAAAGGAAAAAAGTCGGCATCATGCTGAAAGTCACGCCGCAGATTAACGAAGGTAACGCGGTACAGATGGTGATTGAGCAGGAAGTCTCGAAGGTGGAAGGACAGACCAGCCTCGACGTGGTGTTTGGTGAGCGCAAACTGAAAACCACCGTGCTGGCTAACGATGGTGAGCTAATTGTGCTTGGCGGTCTGATGGACGACCAGGCGGGAGAAAGCGTGGCGAAAGTGCCGCTGCTTGGCGATATCCCATTAATTGGTAACCTGTTTAAATCGACGGCGGATAAAAAAGAAAAACGTAACCTGATGGTGTTTATCCGTCCGACCATTCTGCGTGACGGTATGGCGGCAGACGGCGTGTCGCAGCGCAAATATAACTATATGCGCGCCGAACAGATCTATCGCGATGAGCAAGGCTTAAGCCTGATGCCGTACACCGCACAGCCGGTACTGCCAGCGCAAAACCAGGCCTTACCGCCGGAAGTTCGCGCGTTCCTCAATGCCGGGAGAACGCGTTAATGGTGCCTGTAGCACAGGAAACCACCGCCAACACCGTGCGTCTGCCCTACAGTTTCAGCCGTCGGTTTAGCCTGGTGGCATGGTGCGAAGCGTCGCTGGAGATCCTCCACGTTCATCCGCTATCGCTCTCTGTTTTGCAGGAGCTGCAGCGGGGGCTGAACGCGCCCTTTACGCTGCGGCAAATCGACGAGGCCGAATTTGAACAGCGGCTGAATGCGGTCTGGCAGCGGGACTCTTCCGAGGCTCGCCAGCTGATGGAAGATCTCGGTTCTGCCGAGGACTTTTTTACCCTCGCGGAAGAACTGCCGGAAACGGAAGATCTGCTGGAAAGCGACGACGATGCGCCGATCATCAAACTGATCAACGCCATGCTGGCAGAGGCAATCAAAGAAGGCGCTTCGGATATCCACATTGAGACGTTTGAAAAGAGTCTGGTGATCCGTTTTCGTGTTGACGGCACATTACATGAAATGCTGCGTCCGGGGCGCAAACTGGCCTCGCTGCTGGTATCGCGTATCAAGGTGATGGCGCGGCTGGACATTGCCGAAAAGCGCGTGCCGCAGGATGGACGTATTGCGCTGTTGCTGGGCGGCCGGGCGATTGACGTGCGTGTCTCCACCATGCCTTCTGCCTGGGGCGAGCGCGTGGTGCTGCGACTGCTGGACAAAAACCAGGTCCGCCTGACGCTGGAGCGTCTGGGGCTTAGCCAGCAACTGACCGCGCAGTTGCGCCAGCTGTTACACAAACCGCACGGCATCTTTCTGGTGACGGGGCCGACGGGTTCCGGCAAAAGCACCACGCTGTACGCCGGATTGCAGGAGCTGAACAACCATTCGCGCAACATTCTCACGGTTGAAGATCCCATCGAATACATGATTGAAGGGATCGGTCAGACGCAGGTTAACACCCGCGTCGGCATGACCTTTGCCCGTGGGCTGCGCGCGATTTTGCGTCAGGACCCGGATGTGGTGATGGTCGGTGAAATCCGCGATACCGAAACCGCAGAAATCGCCGTCCAGGCTTCACTTACCGGACACCTGGTCCTTTCCACGCTGCATACCAACACAGCGGTGGGGGCGATCACACGTTTGCAGGATATGGGCGTGGAGCCTTTCCTGCTCTCTTCCAGTCTGACGGGCGTGATGGCGCAGCGACTGGTTCGCACGCTGTGTCCCGACTGCCGCCAGCCCGCACCAGCCACTGACGAAGAAAAACGCCTGCTGGGAATTACCGACGCCCGTACCGTCACTCTGTACCATCCACAGGGCTGTCCCGCCTGTAATCACAAAGGTTTTCGCGGACGGACTGCCATCCATGAGCTGATCGTGGTGGATGCCACATTGCGTGATTTGATCCACCGTCAGGCCGGGGAGCTGGAGCTGGAACGTTATGTCCGACAACACTCTGCGGGTATCCGCAGCAACGGCATTGAGAAAGTGCTCGCCGGAGAAACCTCTCTCGATGAAGTTCTGCGGGTAACCATGGAGGCGTAATGGCACTGTTTTACTATCAGGCGCTGGAGCGTAATGGTCGCAAAACCAAAGGTATGATTGAGGCGGATTCCGCGCGTCATGCCCGCCAGTTGTTGCGCGGTAAAGAGCTTATCCCCGTGCATATTGAAGCCCGGATGAATACTTCGTCAGGGGGGATGTTGCAGCGTCGGCGGCACGCACATCGTCGCGTGGCGGCGGCAGATCTTGCGCTGTTCACGCGCCAACTGGCAACGCTGGTACAGGCAGCAATGCCGCTGGAAACCTGCTTACAGGCGGTCAGTGAGCAAAGTGAAAAACTGCATGTAAAAAGCCTCGGAATGGCGCTGCGCAGCCGGATTCAGGAAGGTTACACCCTGTCGGACAGCCTGCGCGAACATCCCCGCGTCTTTGATTCTCTGTTTTGTTCGATGGTTGCTGCCGGAGAAAAATCCGGGCATCTCGACGTGGTGCTTAATCGCCTGGCAGATTACACCGAACAGCGACAGCGCCTGAAATCACGTCTATTGCAGGCCATGCTCTATCCGCTGGTTCTGCTGGTGGTGGCAACGGGCGTGGTCACTATTTTGCTGACGGCGGTAGTACCGAAAATCATCGAACAGTTTGATCATCTCGGACACGCGCTGCCCGTCTCCACCCGCACGCTTATTGCCATGAGCGATGCGTTGCAGGCCAGCGGCGTTTACTGGCTGGCGGGTTTGCTGGGGCTTCTGGTGCTGGGGCAACGGCTACTCAAAAATCCTGCGATGCGCCTGCGCTGGGATAAAACCTTGCTGCGCCTGCCCGTGATAGGGCGTGTTGCGCGCGGACTGAATACGGCGCGTTTTTCCCGCACGTTAAGCATCCTCACCGCCAGCAGTGTTCCGCTACTGGAAGGCATTCAGACCGCTGCCGCCGTGTCGGCAAATCGCTATGTCGAGCAACAACTGCTGTTGGCGGCAGATCGCGTCCGCGAAGGAAGCAGTCTGCGCGCTGCGCTGGCGGAGTTGCGCCTGTTCCCCCCGATGATGCTGTACATGATCGCCTCCGGCGAACAGAGCGGCGAACTGGAAACCATGCTTGAACAGGCCGCAGTTAACCAGGAGCGGGAATTTGATACCCAGGTGGGGCTGGCGTTGGGGCTGTTTGAGCCGGCGCTGGTGGTGATGATGGCGGGCGTGGTGCTGTTTATCGTCATCGCCATCCTCGAGCCGATGCTGCAACTGAACAATATGGTTGGAATGTAATTTACGGAGTTATCACATGAATTCGTTATCCCGCACACAAAAACCACGGGCAGGTTTTACCCTGCTGGAAGTGATGGTGGTGATTGTTATTCTTGGCGTCCTGGCAAGTCTGGTGGTGCCTAACCTGTTGGGCAATAAAGAGAAAGCGGATCGGCAAAAAGCCATCAGCGATATCGTGGCGCTGGAAAACGCACTGGATATGTACCGACTGGATAACGGGCGTTATCCAACTACCGAACAGGGGCTTGAGGCGCTGATCCAGCAGCCAGCCAATATGGCGGACGCCCGCAACTACCGTACTGGTGGATACATTAAACGACTGCCAAAGGATCCGTGGGGCAATGATTATCAGTATCTCAGCCCGGGTGAAAAAGGGCTGTTTGATGTTTATACCCTGGGGGCGGATGGTCAGGAAAACGGGGAAGGCGCTGGCGCAGATATCGGTAACTGGAATTTGCAGGAGTTTCAGTAAGCAGTGCCTGAACGCGGATTCACACTTCTGGAAATCATGTTGGTGATTTTCCTTATCGGCCTTGCCAGTTCGGGCGTGGTACAGACGTTTGCGACCGATTCTGAACCGCCCGCGAAAAAAGCGGCACAGGATTTTCTGACTCGCTTTGCGCAGTTTAAGGACAGGGCAGTGATTGAAGGGCAGACACTCGGTGTGCTAATCGACGCGCCTGGCTATCAGTTTATGCAGCGTCGTCAGGGGCAGTGGTTGCCCGTTTCCGCGACCCGGTTATCGGCACAGGTTACGGTGCCAAAACAGGTGCAGATGCTGTTACAACCCGGAAGTGATATCTGGCAGAAGGAGTATGCGCTGGAGCTGCAACGTCGTCGCCTGACGCTGCACGATATTGAACTGGAGCTGCAAAAAGAGGCGAAAAAGAAGACGCCGCAGATCCGTTTTTCGCCTTTTGAACCCGCCACGCCGTTTACGCTGCGCTTCTACTCGGCGGCGCAAAACGCATGTTGGGCGGTAAAACTGGCGCACGATGGCGCGTTATCCCTCAATCAATGTGATGAGAGGATGCCATGAAGCGCGGATTTACCTTGCTGGAAGTGATGCTCGCGCTGGCGATTTTTGCGCTGGCTGCCACGGCGGTATTACAGATTGCCAGCGGTGCGCTGAGTAATCAGCACGTTCTTGAGGAAAAAACGGTAGCGGGCTGGGTGGCTGAAAACCAGACTGCGCTGCTCTACCTGATGACCCGTGGGCAGCGGGCGGTCAGGCAGCAGGGCGAGAGCGATATGGCAGGAAGCCGCTGGTACTGGCGAACCACACCGCTGAGTACAGGCAACGCGCTGCTCCAGGCGGTGGATATTGAAGTCAGCCTTCACGAAGACTTTTCGTCGGTCATTCAGTCACGACGCGCCTGGTTTAGCGCCGTGGGAGGCCAACAGTGAGAAGGACTCGCGCTGGTTTCACGTTACTGGAAATGTTGGTGGCAATTGCCATTTTTGCCTCGCTGGCACTGATGGCGCAGCAGGTGACTAACGGCGTCACGCGCGTGAATAGCGCCGTCGCCGATCACGATCAAAAACTAAACCTCATGCAGCAAACGATGAGTTTTCTGACCCACGATCTGACACAAATGATGCCGCGTCCGGTAAGAGGCGATCAGGGCCAGCGTGAACCAGCGTTACTGGCAGGCCCTGGCGTGCTGGCGTCTGAGAGTGAAGGGATGCGCTTTGTGCGTGGCGGCGTGGTTAACCCGTTGATGCGTCTGCCACGCAGTAATCTGCTCACCGTCGGTTACCGCATTCATGACGGCTATCTCGAACGGTTAGCCTGGCCGCTGACCGATGCCGCAGGCAGCGTGAAGCCGACAATGCAAAAGTTGATTCCGGCGGATTCGCTCCGCTTGCAGTTCTACGACGGCACGCGCTGGCAGGAGAACTGGTCGTCAGTACAGGCGATCCCTGTGGCGGTGCGCATGACCCTGCATTCGCCGCAATGGGGCGAGATTGAACGCATCTGGTTGTTACGCGGGCCGCAATTATCATGATCACCTCACCACCAAAACGCGGAATGGCACTGGTCGTGGTGCTGGTATTGCTGGCGGTTATGATGCTGGTGACCATCACGCTTTCCGGGCGAATGCAGCAACAACTTGGGCGAACGCGCAGCCAGCAGGAGTACCAGCAGGCGCTGTGGTACAGCGCCAGTGCGGAAAGCCTGGCTTTGAGCGCACTCAGTCTGAGCCTGAAAAATGAAAAGCGCGTGCATCTGGCGCAGCCGTGGGCTTCCGGCCCTCGTTTTTTCCCACTGCCGCAGGGGCAAATCGCCGTCACTCTGCGTGACGCACAGGCCTGCTTTAACCTGAATGCCCTCGCTCAGCCGACGACGGCGCCGCGTCCGCTCGCGGTACAACAACTGATTGCCCTGATCTCGCGCCTTGATGTACCTGCTTATCGGGCCGAACTGATAGCCGAAAGCCTGTGGGAGTTTATTGACGAAGACCGCAGCGTGCAGACGCGTCTGGGTCGTGAAGACAGCGAGTATCTCTCCCGCTCGGTGCCGTTCTACGCCGCTAATCAACCGCTGGCGGATATCAGCGAGATGCGCGTGGTGCAGGGAATGGACGCCGGGCTTTATCAAAAACTGAAACCGTTGGTCTGTGCGCTGCCGATGACCCGCCAGCAAATCAACATCAATACCCTGGACGTCACGCAAAGCGTGATTTTTGAGGCGCTGTTTGACCCGTGGTTAAGCCCTGTACAGGCGCGGGCGTTATTACAACAACGTCCGGCGAAGGGCTGGGAAGATGTCGATCAGTTTCTTGCACAGCCGCTACTCGCTGACGTCGATGAGCGTACTAAAAAACAGCTAAAAACCGTCCTGAGCGTGGACAGCAATTACTTCTGGCTGCGTTCAGAAATCACCGTGAATGAGATTGAACTGACGATGAATTCGTTAATTGTCCGCATGGGCCCACAACACTTTTCGGTTCTCTGGCATCAGACAGGAGAAAGTGAGTGAGTTCCATGCTTGAGATTTTTATCCCGCTTTGCGCCTCCGATCCCATCCGTTGGCAGCACCGTACCACCGACGTGGAGCACGGCATCTGGTCTGACGTTGACAACGAACAGCTCCAGCAATGGCTGCAAACTGATGCGATTCGACTCTACATTCCCGGCGAATGGATCAGCGTCTGGCAGGTTGAACTGCCTGATGTCGCCCGCAAGCAGATACCGACTATTCTGCCCGCCTTGCTGGAAGAAGAGCTGAACCAGGATATCGATGAACTGCATTTCGCCCCGTTGAAAGTCGACCAGCAACTGGCAACCGTAGCTGTGATTCACCAGCAGCATATGCGCAACATTGCGCAGTGGTTGCAGGCAAACGGCATCACCCGCGCTACCGTCGCGCCGGACTGGATGTCCATTCCTTGTGGGTTTATGGCTGGCGATGCGCAACGGGTTATCTGCCGCATCGATGAATGCCGGGGATGGAGCGCCGGGCGGACGCTGGCCCCGGTCATGTTCCGCGCCCAGCTCAATGAGCAGGCGTCACCGATTTCGCTGACCGTAGTCGGAATCGCGCCGGAAGAGCTATCTGCATGGGCTGGCCCAGACGCTGAACGTCTGACCGTTACGGCTCTGCCCGCCATTACCACTTATGGCGAACCGGAAGGGAACCTGCTAACAGGGCCGTGGCAGCCCCGCGTCAGCTACCGAAAACAGTGGGCGCGCTGGCGGGTGATGATTCTGCCGATATTGCTGATTCTGGTTGCGCTGGCAGTGGAACGGGGCGTGACGTTATGGAGTGTCAGCGAACAGGTGGCGCAAAGCCGCGCCCAGGCGGAGAAACAGTTCTTAACGCTGTTCCCGGAACAAAAAAGGATTGTGAATTTACGCTCTCAGGTGACGATGGCGCTGAAAAAATATCGCCCACAGGCCGACGATACCCGGCTGCTCGCAGAATTGTCAGCGATAGCCAGCACCCTGAAATCAGCATCACTTTCCGACATCGAAATGCGTGGTTTCACCTTTGATCAAAAACGCCAGACGCTCCACCTTCAGTTGCGGGCCGCGAACTTTGCCAGTTTCGACAAACTGCGTAGCGCACTGGCGGCAGATTATGTTGTGCAACAGGACGCGTTACAGAAAGAGGGTGATGTGGTTTCCGGCGGCGTAACGTTGCGGAGGAAATAACATGTTACGCGATAAATTTATTCACTATTTTCAGCAATGGCGTGAACGCCAGTTAAGCCGTGGCGAACACTGGCTGACACAACACCTGGCGGGGCGTTCTCCGCGTGAAAAGGGCATGTTACTGGCAGCGGTGGTGTTCCTGTTTTGCGTCGGATATTACGTCCTCATCTGGCAGCCGTTGAGCGAACGGATAGAACAACAGGAGACGATGTTGCAGCAGCTGGTGGCGATGAACACCCGACTGAAGAACGCCGCGCCGGATATTATTGCAGCGCGAAAATCTGCCACAACAACGCCTGCGCAGGTATCGCGGGTCATCAGTGACAGTGCTTCCGCGCACTCGGTGGTCATCAAGCGGATAGCCGAGCGTGGGGAGAATATTCAGGTCTGGATAGAACCTGTGGTGTTTAATGACCTGCTGAAATGGTTAAACGCACTGGATGAAAAATATGCGCTGCGGGTGACACAAATTGATGTCAGTGCTGCTGAGAAGACTGGGATGGTGAATGTGCAGCGGCTGGAGTTGATAAGAGGATAAGTGTTCCAGTAAATTCCTTACCTGTGAAATTCAGTCCGAAAGGTGAGTGTATAATCTTCTTATCCACTCACCGAGTTAAATATTTTTGCAATAAGAAATATCCCACTTCCGCCATCACTGAATGTTCTGCAAAACGACAGATACGAGTTCTCTCCTGAAACAGCCCTGCGTCCTATAAATATGCTTACGTGTGGCAATACATCATGATTATTAATAGATGCAATGAATCATTAGGTAGCAATTGATAGGTCAAAACATATAGGATAATTCTTGTGTGATCTGTATTTTGTGTAGCCTGGAAATTAGTAAAATTCCTGGAGATAATCAGAGAGGGAATTTCAAATAGTATAATAATTTCCCAAGAAACTATTCGTCGATTTTAGGAAAAGTCTGCTCAGGTATATCTACCGAGGGATAATGCTGGCTGTAACGCTGGTTAAAATAGATACACAAAATAATCAAGATGTATATTTTAATCGACGAAAATAATTACTTCCGGGATTATTGATGCGACTTAAATAACACCATTTAAATGTGATATAAATCACAAATATGGCTGTGAAGAGGGTGCTGTAGATATAAATAAGAAGTACATGAGTGAATTTTAAATAGGGGAATAGTTTCTCGCTAAACAATTTGTTGGTAATCAATCACATGCGTTCTGGTTTGAGGCAGATTGTAGGTGTTGTTACGCATAAAATTCATAGGTGGTATTATAATCAAGTAGTTAACAGTAATAGTAAAAAATAATTTCTTGCGAAATTAGCAGCCCATTTTGAATAAGTGTGTTCCGGAGTAATCCAGAGCGCATGCTGCTTTACGTCTTTTTCAAGCCATGTTGGTTAAGCAAAAAGAGGTAGAAATAATTTCCTGAGAAATTAACTCAACATTCTGAAATGGCCAGTTTTCTGAAATTACCAGAAGACCGAATACATTCATGCCTGAAGAATGGATTAGAAGAAACGAGACGGAAATAGATCTATTTATCCCTGCGGAAATAATTTCTGATGAAATTGTTTTCGGCTATTAAAAAGGTCAAACCGGCTGAGTGAATTTTATCCAGTTACAAACAAGTATTACCTCCAGTGTATTGGTAGCTGTTAAGCCAGGGGCGGTAGCATACCTGAAGAGAATAGGATCACATCACCAAATGGCAAGAAGTGGATTTGAAGTCCAGAAAGTCACCGTAGAGGCATTATTTCTACGAGAAATACGAACACGCTTTGGTAAGTTCCGTCTGGGATATCTGTGGGCGATTCTCGAACCCTCCGCGCATTTGCTGATACTGTTGGGCATTTTTGGTTACATTATGCACCGCACGATGCCAGACATCTCATTCCCGGTGTTTTTACTTAATGGCCTGATTCCCTTTTTTATCTTTAGCAGTATCAGCAAACGTTCTATTGGTGCTATTGAAGCGAACCAGGGGTTGTTTAATTATCGACCAGTAAAACCCATCGATACGATCATTGCACGAGCACTGCTTGAGACACTGATTTACGTTGCTGTCTATATATTGCTTATGCTTATCGTCTGGATGGCAGGTGAATATTTCGAAATTACAAATTTTTTACAACTTGTGCTCACCTGGAGTTTGTTAATCATTCTTTCATGTGGCGTCGGCTTAATATTCATGGTCGTTGGTAAGACTTTCCCTGAAATGCAAAAGGTCCTGCCGATACTGCTTAAGCCGCTGTATTTCATCTCCTGCATCATGTTCCCTTTACACTCGATTCCGAAGCAATACTGGTCATATCTACTCTGGAACCCATTAGTGCATGTCGTAGAGTTAAGCCGCGAGGCTGTTATGCCTGGCTATATCAGCGAAGGCGTGAGTCTGAACTACCTTGCAATGTTCACTCTGGTCACCCTGTTCATCGGTCTGGCTTTATACCGAACGCGTGAAGAGGCAATGCTGACATCATGATTAAGATTGAAAGTTTGACGAAGTCATATCGCACGCCAGCGGGTCGACATTATGTCTTTAAGGATTTAAACCTCGAAATCCCTTCAGGAAAAAGTGTCGCCTTTATTGGTCGCAACGGAGCGGGTAAATCAACGTTACTGAGAATGATTGGCGGCATTGACCGCCCCGACAGTGGAAAGATCATTACTAATAAAACAATATCATGGCCAGTTGGCCTCGCCGGTGGATTTCAGGGAAGTTTAACCGGACGCGAAAACGTAAAATTTGTTGCGAGATTATACGCGAAGCAAGAAGAACTGAAAGAGAAAATTGAGTTTGTTGAAGAATTTGCCGAACTTGGTAAGTACTTCGATATGCCGATCAAAACTTACTCATCTGGTATGCGATCGCGTTTAGGTTTTGGTTTAAGCATGGCATTTAAGTTTGATTATTATATCGTCGATGAAGTAACGGCGGTCGGTGATGCCAGGTTTAAAGAAAAATGTGCTCAATTGTTTAAAGAAAGGCATAAAGAGTCTAGTTTTTTGATGGTTTCACATAGTTTGAATTCATTGAAAGAGTTTTGTGATGTGGCCATTGTGTTTAAAGATGATAATGCGGTTAGTTTTCATGAGGATATTCAGGAGGGGATAGAGGAGTATAAAAACAACATAACAATTAATACATATTGATTATCTTCATTCAAGTTGTGTAATTCATGCAATTATTATCACGAAATCACCTTGTTCTCATTTGTATTTACTGACTTTATGAGGTGAGGTTGATGGCGATGGTATTTATTTTGCTAAATCTTGATTTCCGTTATCAAAAAATCTCTCTTTATATAAATTGGAATATACCATGCGTACAGTCATAACCTTTGGAACATTTGATGTTTTACATATTGGCCACATTAAAATTTTAGAAAGAGCAAAGAAATATGGTGATCGATTAATTGTTGGCGTGTCATCCGATGCATTAAGTTTCTCTAAAAAGCAAAGATACCCAGTTTATCCAGAAAATGAGCGATGTGAAATTATTCGGTCTCTACAATATGTTGATGACGTATTTCTTGAGGAGTCACTTGAATTAAAAGGTGAGTATATAAAAAAATATAAAGCTGACATTCTTATTATGGGTAATGATTGGGAAGGTAAGTTTGATATGTTTAAAAAGTTATGCGAGGTTATTTATTTACCAAGGACGGAAGGCATTTCTACTACAAAACTTATAACGGAGATTAAAAAATATGGTTGATTTTCCAACAGTTGGTTTTGTTGGCTGGAATCCATTTCAATTTTTGCATGTTAAAGAATTGGCCAAAGCTATACCTGGAGCTGTATTTATAATTGAAAAAAGGAAAAATTATATTAAAGATTTTTCATGTGACTTATTGCATGACACAGATGTTCCAGTAATAGTTTGGGACAGATCAAAGATGGCGGAACTGGATGGATTATTTGACATAATAATCTGCCAAACAATATTTTTCAGAATGGAGACATTTGTTAAAACAAAGATCGTAATGATTCAGTATGGCTATGCAAAAGAGCCTCATAACTATGGAGCATGGCGTTCTTTAGGAGATCTTTGTTTAACATATGGTGATTATGCCAGAAAAAAAATTAGTCATTTCTGCCCTTCTGTAAGCATTGGTAATCCAAGATATGATAAATGGCATAATGTCATTAATAATAAAGATGTGCAAGTTCCAGAAAATAATAATGTAACTTTAAAAAGAATATTGTATGTGCCTACATGGGGCGATTTATCCAGCATAGACTATTATCTTGATGAGGTTATTGCCCTGTCAAGAAACTATACTGTAATGCTAAAGTTGCATCATAATACAGATTTTTTGGAAGGTGAAAGAAAGAAAAAAATAAATCATAGAATTCATTGCTACGGAGCTAATGATGATGTCCTTGAGTTGATAAATGAATCTGATATTGTTATTTCTGATTATAGCGGAGCAATATTTGACGCTGTTTACTTTAAAAAGCCAATAATACTTTTGAATAATAAGAATCACTATGATAATGATAGCTTAAAAATAGATAAATTTAGTATTGAATATGCTCTTCGGCCTCACTTGGGGTATGAGGTTAATAATCCAGAAGAGTTGTTTTGTGCTGTACAGCATGTGTTAAATAACAAAGGTTATTTTTCTAAAATACATTCATCGTTAAGAAATGAATTGTTTCTTGATAATGGAAATGCTATTGAGTTGGCTATAAAAGCAATCAGGGAGTTGCACTCTGGGAGTTATGAATTAAATCAGCAACAACTATATATGCGCGCAACGACAAAAGATTTGCTTGCCACTAAAAGAAAGTTAAACATAGCATTAAAAAAATAATTTATGAGGATAAATATTATGCGCAATTACATATTAAGAAAAATGATAAGCAAAGATACTGGCGATAATTTTATCATAAAGGCTTTGTTTTATATTGTTTTCAGAGATAAGATGAATCTAAGGTTTTTAAAATCAAACTTTGAGCCATTTATCAAAGGAAATGATTTTAAAACAAGCCTTGATTACTGTGATTACATCATAAGTAAATTCCCAAACAATAAATTCGGGTATACTCAAAAGTCAAATCTTTATCTTTCCATAAATAACAAGGAGGCTGCAAAAAAAATCATAGATGAATCACCAATTAATATCAATAATAAACATAATGTAAATAAAAAACAACCTGTAGCCAAAAAAAATAACAAAAAAAGCATTATAAGAATATCTGATGCTGAAATAAAAAAAATGGTATCAAGTTGCAAATACAACGAAATAATTGACTTGCTTCAGAGCAAATTGGAAGAATTATCCTTGGAGCAAGTGTTAATATTAGCAAAAAGTTTTCAGCAGATTGGGAAATACACAGAAGCATACAAGACACTCATAGATGCACAAGTTAAGTTTCCTAATGAGCGAAAAATATTGATGCGCCTCGGTGAAATATTACAGAATGATAAAAAAATACCGCAAGCACACGTCTATTTTAAAGCGGCAAAAATATTTTATCCAGAATATGGAACCGTAAAAAAACTCTCTTTTGAAGTAGACAATGAACTCTGGTCCAATGCTCTAGAAACATTAAGCGAAATATTGTTATTTTCAACCTTATCACATTTGAAATTTTTACCAGTTTTAAATAGAGTAAGTCCATTTTTTCCAGATAAAAGTGACACAATTATTTCAATTCGTAATAATGTACAATCCATTTTATGGACGAAAAAAGGAAAAAAAGGAACTAACCCTAATAATCAAGTGAAAATTGCAATAAAGTGCCGTTGGCTTGCATTGGCTGAAAGTATAATCTTGAGGAATGTTAATGGAAGTCAGCCAGTTTCAGATTCAATTATTCATTGGTTAAATACTGTTAAAGAATATCAGAATGGTTATGAGTTATTCTTTTCTTTAGCAAACCATAACGATGATAACAAAAAACTGAAAGGTTTTTTGAATGGTAATGAGATTGAACTTAATCATGATGAAAAATTAAAATTTAAATGCATAGAGGTTTTTATTCCTAGTGTTTTTTTTACAAACCCGGCAGAAGAAAAACCAAGTTATCATACGGTAAGAAATTTCTTTGCCAATATTTACTCATACCTATTAACGCTTGAAAATATTATTGTTGTACCACGAAATCAATGGAACTGGAGAAAATGTGATCCGATTATTAATAATGCATATGTTATTAGCTACCATACCCGTAGCATAGATATGGATAACAAAAAGCATTTACATATTCAGGAGTCAACATTAGCAGAACGTTGTAGCATGGACTATATGGGGTATGCTGGTTATTCATCACTAGCATATGATTCTACTCCTAATGTTATTAATGACTCTTTAAAATATAATAATGAGAATATCGAACAACAAATTTCATTTTATATAAAGAACAATATTTCTAAATATAAACAATCAGATGAAGAATTTCATTTGGAAAGCGATTACGTCTTTATACCTATGCAAGTAACCACTGATGCGGTAGCATCACTATCATATATTGATGGAATTAATCTTTTAAAGTTAGTCTCTGAGTATTTCTTTAATACTTCTACAAAGGTAGTTGTAAAAAGGCATCCATATTGCAACAGCATTGAAGTAGAAAAATTGATAAATGAATTAGAAAAAGAAGGTAAAATTATTGTTTCTAATTCTTCAGTTCACCATTTGATAAAAGGAGCAAAAACAATAATAACTGTAAATAGTGGTGTAGGTTTAGAAGCAATAATACACAATAAACCTGTTATCATAACAGGAAAAGGTGATTATTGTTATGCAGCTGCAGCTATAGTAAAAAATGAGGAAGATTTGATAAATGCTATTTTGAACCTAGACTCACTTTCCAGTGATGAAACCTTAAGGAGAAAATTTTTGGCATATTATTTGCTTGAGTATTCGGTTTGTAGTGATAATGTTGAAAAAATAGCACACAAAATAGATGAATTATTAATGAGAGAATTATAATATCAAGTAAGATAGTGGTTTTAAGGCGGTTACACTTTATGTTATTTTATATTGGTTATTTTTTAAAGCATTATTATATGGTGTATAGTGCTTGAGGTGTTTTATATGGTTCGTGGTATTATATATCGATAATATATTACGACACTTTTATTTGTAAGGGGGCATTTATTACCCCCCTCCCCCCCGTGAATTATTATTTTTATAAATAATAGCTGTGTTGTTTTTAAATTATATGCATATCATGGTTTAAGTTCAGAGGCATCAACAATCACAACCAGTATAAATTTAAATACACTTTATGTCATTAATTATCGATTGTGATTTTTATCTAAAGAACGTTGTCAGCCCCACTGAGTGGGACTGAAATGTATAAGTATTATTTAGTTACATCAACACCTAATGCATTAGCTGATTTTATAATATTGAATAATTTAGTTTGTGACATCCCATGAAGTCCCCAATAATAACGAGGTCCAATATATGGACTTCCTCCTAAGCTTTCCCAATATTCATTATTTTGATTCCATTCAGGAAACATTATATTTGAGACTCCATTGTTCCAGAATTTTGATTTTCCTCCTTGCATATGGACAATAGTCGCTTTATGTAAATTACTTTGAGCTTTTCCTGTGTTATATTTTTTAGGCAAATTTTCAATTTTTATTTTATTTAATGCCATGACTAAATTTAAAATTCCTTGATCGGGAAAGACTAATGTATCCCAATATTTTTTTGTAAGTTGATAGCATTCAGTTGTTAGTTTTTCATACCTTGGTAAAGAATCGTTAACTATTACAACCCCAGAACTCCGTGCAGAGTGATTATTATTTTCATCAAGGATTTCAAATCCACATGCCTCATTTATTGTAAGACGACCATTCCCCATGGCAATTGGCCCATACGACAACATTTCCGTGATATCTTTCTGAATTAATAAGTCTGAGTCTAAATAAATAACTCTTTTATAAATATTTAAAAGGTTGAATATTTCATATATTGCAAATGACATAATGGAATATTTTTTTATGTTTTCAGTTTCTGGTAACTTTTCTAAGTATTTATTGCCATTATAAAATTTAAATGAAGTTGATGTTATTTTATTAAAGCGATCTTGATCTTCTTTACATATTCCATCATGATATACAATTGTGTCAAATTCAAGATTTGGCGAATGCTTTTTGATCCCTATAACAACATTTGCCATTGCAAAAACAAGATCGCGCGTGCCACTAAAAACTATTGCAAGGTTTTTTTTGGACATATTTAAATTACCTTATGATGCCTTATGTTATCAGGTGATATACAACATGATTATATTATAACTTTTCACAACAAAATTTCCACAATAAAATAATCACAAGATGTATGTTCATGTCTTATGAAAGATCTAACCATGATTTTTGCTGTGGTTTTTAATGGTTAATGAAGTCTCTTGTTTATTTTTTTTTTTTTTTTTTTTTTTTTTTTTTTTTTTTTTTTTTTGAGATGGACTTCAAAAAATAATGTTTATTAGTCGCATATTTAACCTGTTTTTATCACAATGCAAATATTTGGATGTTATTTTTAGCATGTGAGAGTGTTGGCTTGTACAATTAATTGATAAATATTTTTATATCATGGTATGACTATTCTGTTTTTTATTTAAAAAATCATTTTTATGTTTGTTAATTCATTCTATAGAACAATGATAACGGGAGTAATCTGTAATTATATCCCCCCCATAATAAACCGCATTAACCTGCGTCTTAACCAATAAATACCCACGAAACTTCTTAAACAGTTTCATATCCGGTTTAAAATCGGCCTGCCAGAACTGGTGCAAATGCCCTTGATACGTCAAGCCTTTGATGTCGTACAGGGCATTGCCCATCACTTTGAGTGGTTTGTTGTGAATCAGCGCAGATATCCCCGCCGTACTGTTAATTGTCACCACCGCTTTTGCGTGGCGTAACAATTCCGGCATCGGGAGATCGTGCACATAAATGACGCGCTCACCTAAGCCATATTCCTTACTCAACCGTTTAATTAATGGTCGATAGAGTCTGTGACCACGATCCATCGGATGATGTTTGATCACCAAATAACTTTCTTTCGGCGCTTTACGTGAAAATGAGTACATGACTTCATTAATATAGTCACGCACATCGTTATAATTGCTGTGGTTACGAATCTGGCTATCGTTATACACCTGCAAAACGGCAAGATAATAACGCTGATCCAGCTCATTCATTAACCTCGGCAATACCTTACGCTGTGTTACCTTGTAAAGTTGCTTGCGCCAGTATGCACGAACCCAGCAACGAGCCTCATACCAGGGGGAAAACGATTTGTGGTGGCGGTAGCGAGGGAACTCATGACGGTAATGCCAACCCATCAGGTAATACCACATCGCATGACCTATACGTTTCATCGTTGAAGGTTTTAAGTTCTCAACGTGCGGCGCAGGCATATCTGGTAACTTACGATAAAAATCCGGATCGCGCGGTAGCGATGAATATGCGTTCACTCCGCCTTCTTCAACAGTAATAAACTGCGGACGTAAATATCCTTCTTCAAATGCCAGAAAGCGGATCCCTTTCGACTTTGCCCAACGTTTTGCTTCTTTGTGCAATGGGCGGCAGTCACCAAAGCAGAGGATGGTATCAAAGTCATATTGCCGGTGGAGATCCCGTAACCATCCGGGGAACTCTTTCGGCGTTTGGTAGTAAGCCAGGTATTGTCGATGGCGGCAGTAAAAACGATCCCCACCGTTGAATACAACATTCACAGCGTTACGTCCTAATGACTCTAACCATTCGGCGACGTCATTGAAAAAAGGTCCCATCGGCCCCTGCAATAGCAGATATTTTTTACCGGATAATAAAACGGTTAGTGCATTACCTTGCATAAATAATTTGCGTAATAGTCAACTATGAAATTGTTTAGCCAAATCTGACCTTGCAGAACATAATTAATTTGCGGTAATAGCGTATTACCCGCCCCGCTTTTTTTCGGGTAATAAACATCGGCTTGCGCGGCGTCTTGATTAAATATTCCGCAGCTTCTTCTACCGTAATAGGTTGTAGCCGTGTTGGGTGGATATAGGTTGGATAAACAATCAACGCCTGATAGATCAAATCTGCTAACGTTAATTTTTGCTCGCGGCGCGGGCAGTGATGTTCATCAACGGTTAAACCCCAACCGGCATAGAAGGGCAGGCCGTAACAATGAACTTGCTTGCCATGTAATAACGCTTCAAACCCGGACAATGATGTCATGGTGTGCACTTCATCTGCGCGCTGAATGCATTGAATAATATCTGCGTCCAGTGCCTGATAATCAGCGAGTTCAGCAATTAGTTCTGCCGGAATATCGCCCTTGCGATTCCCCACCAGTACATCCGGGTGCGGTTTATAAACAATGTAGGCGTGCGGATTACGCTCGCGTACTGTGCGTAATAACTCAAGGTTGCTCTTAATCGAGACAGTGCCTGTTTTAATAGAGGCATCGTCCTCTACCTGACCCGGCACCAGGATAACTTTTTTATCTTTGGCTTCGGCTGGTAGAGAGAAATCGGCTCCTAGGTTGTACTTACTCAGTTTGCTTTCAACCAGTCGCTGGCGTAATTTTTCAGCTCGCATCTTCTGCGCCAGCGTTAGCTGGCTATGATTCAGCAGCACTTCCAGATCGCTGGGGCGTGTGGCGTCATAGTAAATACCGCGTTTATCCAGCACCAGCGATAGCGGCGGCAGCAGGTCAGAGCCAAGTCCGGATGAACGCAGAAAACCATCTTCCATTCGCCATAACGGCAGTGATTTTCGCTGCGCTTCGGCTCGCCATTGCTGTTCTCCCTTTACACCCCATACCACGCAGGCGCTCGCCGCAGTACAGCGACGTGAAAAACTCAGCCGGTTTGTTGCCGTTTGCAAGAAAGGTTTCAGGATCGCTGACTTCCACAGCGTTAAGCCTGGCGCCCATAAATAACCATCACGCTGTTGCAGATGTCGACGTTGTAATTGCAGCCATTGCAGCACGGTAAATAGATCGCTTGCGGCCCCCGTGAGCGGGTCGATATAGCGACAGTAACGCAGGTATGCAGCGGCAAAAAGTTCTTCCAGCGTGGCAGAACCGCGTCGGGCAGATAACAAAGCGGACTGCGGATGGCGATCGTCGGTTAAGCCCCAGCCTGCATACCAGGGCTGGCCGAAACATGTTACTGGTTTTCCTGCCAGCAAGGCTTCAAAGCCGTATTGGGATGTCACGACGTAAACCCGGGAAACGTGTCGCAACAGCGACTGCGGGCTGACATTCTCGGCAATCAAACGTACTCGTTGCGTGGCGCGCAGATCAGCGAAATAACCTGTTTTCTTTCCTTCCAGGACATCCGGATGCACCTTCACCCAAATTTCGGCTTGAGGATTTTCCGCCATCGCGGCTTCCAGCATGGCAGCAAACTCATGCGGGCCAGCATTGCCATACGTCACTGACATATCATTAAATGTCTGATCGACAACCAGAACGATGTCTGAACGTTCTGACTCATCAGCCACAAACGCAGGTGCTAGGTTATATTTCGACAAATCCCCGGTCACGATGGTGTGCATCGCTTCTCTGGCCAGGCTTATCAGAGCTGTATTTCCGGCTTTATCCTGTACCAGTTTCTCCAGTGCTGAAGGCTTGCTGGCATCGTAGTAAATGCCACAATCATCCACCACCAGAGAAAGCGGCGGCTCGCCATTGACGCCAAGATCCAGCGAACGCACAAATCCATCTTCCAGACGAATGACGGGTTTTCCCGCTGCTTTGGCGATGGCGACTGGTTTCGCCGCGCTGGGACGATGTCCCCACACGGCGATAGCATCAACTTCTTGCGGAACAGGGCGCAGCAGAGAAAGTTTCTGGCACGGTTGCGCCAGAAATTTCTCCAGATGCGGAATACGCCAGATACCGGACGAGAAAATGCCAATCATGCGTTTTCAGCCAGTTCCTGTGCCATCAGGGCGCGCACTTTTTCCAGGCATGCTGGGGTGTCGACGCCCGGACCGGTTGCGGCAACCTCAAATGTGCGGATGTTGATCCCCGCGCTCATCAACCGCAGCTGCTCCAGTGATTCTGCCTGCTCCTGCATGGACTCCGGTAACTGGCTGTAGTTTTGCAGCACATCGCGACGATAAGCGTAAATACCAACGTGTTTCAGGTAGCGCGCTTTTTCAGCATTACGCGGATACGGAATAGGCGAACGGCTGAAATAAAGCGCATCCTGGCGGGTATTTACCACCACTTTTACCGTGCTTGGCTCGGTCGCTTCTTCGGCAGAAATCGCGTGGCATAGCGTTGCCACTGGCAACGCGGGGTCATCACGCATTCCTTGTAACAGCGTTTCTACATCCCGCGGGCGAATCATTGGTTCGTCGCCCTGCAGGTTAATGTAGATATCTGCCTCGACTTTATGCATCACCTCGACCAGCCGATCGGTGCCGGATTCATGATCGTTGCGCGTCATGATGGCTTTCCCGCCAAATGCCTGCACGGCCTGTTCAACACGCGGATCGTCTGTTGCCACCCAAACTTCCGCAACGCCCGCCACCTGTAACGCACGCTCGTAAACATGCTGGATCATCGGTTTACCAACAATATCGAGCAGTGGCTTACCCGGCAGACGCGATGAGCCATAACGAGCCGGGATGACAATAACAGCTTTGCTCATTTCAACTCCTTACAAAGACAGAATCACTTTTGCACCCACCGCCAGCTGATAGAGGATGGTGGAAATACCACGGGTAACTTCAATGTTTTTCGATTCATATTTCGGCAGAACCATAATCTCATCGCCCGGTTTGAGTGAATCCACATCTTCTGCGTTGACGGCTGCACCGTTCTGACGAATGACGATAATTCTGGCGTTACCCGATTTCTGCGTCAGGCCACCACATTTCTCGATGTAATCCTCGGTGGTCATACCCTTCTGCCAGCTCACCGCGTTCGGGAACAGCACTTCGCCATGAACCATAACCAGCGATGTTTTCTCCGGAATATTGATGACGTCGCCATCTTCAAGCAGAACAGAATCAATATTGGATTCGTTGAGGATCACTTCACCTTTCGGAACCACGGTGCGTGCTTTCGCCACAAAGCGGCTGATCAGTTGTGCTTCCTGCATTCGCAGGCTGGCTTCTTCTTTGGTGGATGACTGGGCAGAAAGTGAGGCTTCCTCCAGTTTTTGCAGCGAGAGATTCAGCATCTCTTTCTGACGCTGAGCTACTGATGGGCGATAAAGCTGAACCGCGTTCATCTGCGACATGCTGTTCGGGCGGACTTTTTCCAGAACCGCACGCATAGTGGAACCATAAGGCAGTACCATGGCATGTTCACCGGAGTGCGCGCCTTCAACCCGCACCTGAATGGTGCCGGCATAGCGGTCAGTGCTCACGATTAAGGTATCGCCATTTTGCAACATACGGCCTGGTGCAGAACTGATCGGATAGTATTCGCTGCGTTTTTGCAGCCCCTGTTTACGCATAATCGTAATGTGAGTCGCGCCAGGCTTAGGGCGCGCCCAGCTCAACGCTTCCGTTACGGGAATGCTGCTTTCGCGGAACTCAAAGTCGTAGCTGTTAAAGACATCGCCCTGAACGCTGAAAGTATGCTGACGCGGCCCGACGATGATGGTGTCACCATCGGCGAACTGCGAAAGCCCCAGTTTGCCGTTCAGCAGGAAGTCGTACAGGTTGACGTTGGAGCGCACGCGGTTACCGCGCTTGACCACAATATCAACGTAACTTCCGCGCTCTGGATCAACGCCGCCAGCCTTGATCAGATAATTGAGTAACGAATCAGACGTCACACCGCCATACAGACCAGGATTACGCACAAATCCGGTCACGTACACTTTTACTGGCTGCGCCTGTAATAAGGAGGCGTAGACGTTGACGTTGGACTGGTACACTTCCTTCACTTTTGATGTAACCAGAGTGTTCAACTGACTATTGCTAACCCCGGCAACTTTCACCGGACCAACGTTTGGCAGAAAAATATTACCTTTGGGATCAATCTGTAATGCACCATCAAAGGTGAACGCACCCCACAAGCGAACCTGAATGCTATCACCCGGATTCAGAATATAGTCAGGGTTGAATCCTACCGTCGCACCGCTATCCGCGCTGGTGCCGTTGAAAAGTTGAGCACCAAACATACGGCTCATTACCACCGGCGGTGCGGGGGGTGGAGTATTGTCGAAGCCGCTCATGTTTTGCGTATCCGACTGTTGCCCGTTCAGAATACCGGTAAGCGGCGCGGCTCCTGTCAGGTTTGGGTCAGCGTTAATATCAATGGCCGCGCTGGCCTGCGCCGCGTGACAGGCGGCAATCAGTAAAATTGATTTAAATAATTTCATCACAAACTCATTCAGCGACAGCGTTAGTCTCGGTGATCTTCAATAACAGCCAGCAACAGTTTCAGGGTGCCGAACAGCAGGCAGCACACCAGTAACCAGCAGGCGATCAAATAAGGGATATTTGGAAAAGACGATTCCTGCGGCAACTGTGGCGAACTGATCACTGACAGCACCTTGAGCTTACGAGCCGCTTCTACACGGGTCTTTTCAATGGAGGTCAGGGTCAGTTTGTACAGCTCGGTGTTGAACTCTACTTTTGATTTGATTTCTTCAAAATCCACCGCCATACGGTTTAGCTTGTCACCCTGCGGCGCTGTGATTTTGCTTTTTTCTTCGTCAATTTGTGCCTGCAATGACTGAATCGCATTACGCGCACTCACAACTTGCGGGGCGTCCTCACGCAGATACGTCAGCAAGTTCCGCAGGTCCGCTTCCATCTGGATCTTCTGGCCCATCAGCGTATTCACTAACGTGCTCGCCGCCTGTGCCTGTGCCTGTGGATCCAGAACGTTGTTGTTGTCTTGATAAGAGAGCAATTCCGCTTTGCTGACGTCCAGACGCTGGCGTGCCTTTTCCATCTCCGTTTCTGCAAAGGCAAGCTGGTCACGCGCGATGCGATGTGACATCTCATTGATAAAGCGCTCTGACTCTTTCAGCACGGTTTGGTTAAACTTAAGCGCAAATTCCGGGCTAAAGCCCTGCGTCTGAATATTCAGTAATCCGGTTTTATCGTCATACGAGACGTTGATACGGTCCTTGTAGTACTTCAGGAAGCCTTCTGCGGTTTCATCCTTGCTAAGATGATTAAGAAAATCGAGCCCGCTGTGGCTAAACGCTTCACGAAAATTTAGTTGCTTATCCAGCGCCGCCAGCATATCCGGCGAGTTGATGTACTCTTTCAGATACAACGCATCTTCTGCGGAACTGGGGTTAGAGGCACCCAGAAGCAGACCAAAATTCAGGCTGCCGCTGTTTAAATCATCCGAGCGTTTAATGGCGACTTTCGACTCGCTCATATAGCGAGGCTGGCTGAAGATAGCCAGATAGATCAGCAGCACCGCCATCGGTGCCAGAATGATGATTTTCGCCAGGTGTTTTTGGATATCTGCCAGTGAGATGGCAGACAGACGAGCACGCATCCAGGATACGGCAGACTTCACTTTTATCAACATGTAACGATTATCAAAGTTTCAGTGGGGCGCAAACTCAATGAGAGACTAACCTCTCGCACCCCGTTGCTTAATTAGTCGAAAATGCGCACAAGGCCAGTGACTTTATTTGCCTTGTTGGTCACCAATAACGTTGAGACGCGGTGCTTTTGCATTTTTTCTTCCGCTTCAATGATCATGGTGTCTTCCGGTAGCGTCAGCGGTTCACGTGTCATCATCTGCGCAGCCGTGGCGGATGTCAGAGAATCCTCTTTTTCCATAAAGCGACGCAGGTCACCGTCGGTGATAATGCCCGCTAGCCCACCTTCTGCGTCTTCTACCATCACCATTCCCTGGCATCCGCTGGTGATACGTTGAATCACGGTTTTAAATGACGCATCCAGCTGTACCGCAGGAACATCATGCTGCATGACATCAGCAACGCGGGTCAGCAGGCGACGACCTAATGAACCGCCCGGGTGATAGCGCGCAAAATCATTCGGCATAAATTTGCGTTGGTGGATCATGGCAATCGCCAGCGCATCGCCGATCGCCATCGTCAGCGTGGTAGACGTTGTTGGTGCAAGATTATTCGGGCAGGTTTCATTCGCCATGTGGAGTTCCAGCACGGCATCAGCATTTTTCGCCAGCGTGGAATTTCCATTATTGGTAATGGCGATAATTCGGTTGCCGAAATTTTTCAGTGAAGGAACTAGCTTGAGGATTTCATCCGTTTCACCGCTGGCAGAAATAAGGATCAGAAGATCGTAAGGCGTAATCATGCCCAGATCGCCATGGAAAGCTTCTGCAGGATGAATAAAGAAACTAGGCGTACCCGTAGAGGCCAGCGTCGCTGACATTTTACGACCGACATGCCCTGATTTACCCATTCCCGAAAGAATAACGTGACCTTTACAGTTCATTATCAAATTAAGGACACGCTGGTACTGCCCGGAATCCAGTTGTTTAGACAAGTTTTGTAATGCTGCGCCTTGTTCTGCCAGAGTCTGGCGAACAGAGGTAATTAGATATGGATCGATAGTACTGCTCTGGTCATCAGGTAAATGTCTTTCAGACATATCAGCTCCTTTGCACGGAAATAATGCCACAGTCACAACAAACCCGAACCCACTATAATTTATTTATGCTAAATCAATGAGTTGTAACAAAATTTTTAATGAATATAAAACCATGGTCAGTCCATGCTTATATGCAGGACTTATCACCTTCTTATTAAGTCGCAATGTCTCATGGAGGTGCGAAGATGCTGCAATATTACAGGCGAGAAGGGGAACCAAATTTTGCCCACCTATTTAACACACCCCTACATTATGAACAAGGAATTTAGGATTTTTATCATTTATTAAAATGTTTCCTACTTGACTATTAAGACCAAAAACAATTTATCAATTGATTATTTCCTTGTAAAAAAAAGAACGTATGACTATGTTATTAATAAATAAAACACGCAAATAATGGTGATGTTGTTTTGTGATTAACTATTTAAATGCGGCATAATAAACAGGTTGACAATTTCTATGTAAAGAAGAGGAAAATAATAAAATTTTAGCGGTGACTATTGAATGATATGATAGTTGTGGTGTTGATTATTTCTGGTAATGAATGCGGAATTAAATCTGGCCGGATTGTATTTTTGCTATATCTATTTTTCAGGAGATTATTATTAAATAGAAAAATAACAATGGTGATTATCTCCGGTTGAGCTGGAGTCACGTATGCCAGCGAGTGCTTTCTTCCGGGCCTTCCTTCACTTCAGAGAAAGAGCCTATGGAAAAGAGGCAATCATCAGGCTCTTTTTGAGTCATATGCGCCGATAATCAACTGTCTTGAACGTAAAAATTATGGAGCAACATGATGCTACGATTCATTTCACTCTTCGTTCTTTCTGAGCATTGCGTTCAGGATGGTCAGCAATTTACGCATACAGTCAACCAGCGCCACTTTTTTGGTTTTCCCGGCTGCTGGCAGATGCATGTAAAACGCCTTTATCACCAGATTAAACTAGGTTAGCTGTCGTATAACCTGCGTATATAAAACGTACCTGCAACACACGTGAACAGAGTGCATTAAGCATCCGTCTGAGCGGTAAACGTATCCGACCTGGTGAGTGACAGTCTGAGAGACCGGTTAAGTGGTGGCACGGGAGTAATGAGTTTGGGGAGGGTACCAGAATGCCAGGCTGGTGCGGTATGCTGACAGCATCCTGTTAACCGCAGCATAAAGTAATGAGAGGCTAATGGAAGTTAAAACCAAAGAAGACTGGCTGTATCAGTTCCGTCGTTGTTCATCCCGGGAGACACTGGAAAAAGTGATTTCCCACACACGTTATAAACTTACTCCTGCGGAGCTGGAAGCCTTCAACTCTGCGGTCGATCACCGGCTGGCAGAACTAACCATGAACAAACTTTACGATCGCGTTCCGGCTTCTGTCTGGAAATATGTCACCTGAACGTTCGGTAATCACAGCGGAGTTGCACCAGGTGTTATCTGCTCTGTGCGATTCTTTTTGTCGCAAAGCTGTTGTCGGGAACCAGGATAATACCGGGAGCGTTAAGCGGTATAGCGACAACAAATAATTTGAAATCAAAAGGGAATGGTGTACAGAGGGGCAGGCGTTCAGGCATTACCGGCCTGTATCTTCTGAAGGGGACTCGTATTTGTCGGGGCTGAGTATTCCGCTCGATTCGATCACGGATTGGCGGAATACCTGACTGTGATTGATTCAGGTACCATTTTGCAGGGAGCCGGTGCGTTACTGTCTGGCACAACAAACGCAGCGGGTCGCTCTGCCCCGCCGATTCCTGATAATCCCTCCCCTGTAACCTACTGCAACAGTACAAATACACTGACGCCTGAAACGGTAACCAGAATCAGCACCAGCAGTAACGTCAGTAAACAGAGCAGACGATCGGTCTTCCGGTAATAACCGAAGGGGTCGACAGCGCCACAATACGGGCAACAAACTGTATTATGAGTAATTGCGTTACCACAGTCCCTGCACTTCTTTTTGCGTATCACGATAGCTCCCTCGCCACGCCTTATCCGTAACCGGTTTTTTACATTAAAAAAAACAACGCCGGGAATTCAATCGTCAGTCCGGAGACGACCGTTCGGGTTATCACAGAGTGCCTGAGACAGTGTCCTGCCGGAGGTCACTTCAGGGACTCTGCGTATTTTTTACGACGTGGCTATTCCGTATGAACCATACGGAGATTTAACCATGACCTACAAATACAACCCCTTCTGGCAGCAACGTATTCGTGAGACGGTGCGGCACGCACTGAATGTTCATCCCCGCCTGACGGCATTGCGGGTTGACCTGCGTCTCCCGGATGTACCGGCAGCAACGGACGCAGCTGTGATATCCCGCTTCATCAATGCCCTGAAAGCCCGAATCGACGCTTACCAGAAACGTAAGCATCGGGAAGGTAAACGCGTGCATCCCACAACCCTGCATTACGTCTGGGCCCGGGAGTTTGGGGAGTGCAAAGGTAAAAAACACTATCACCTGATGCTGCTGGTCAACCGGGATACCTGGTGTCGTGCCGGTGATTACCGCGCTCCGGAGTCTCTGGCCGGGATGATTAAACAGGCGTGGTGCAGTGCCCTGGGAGTGGATGTCGGGTGCCATGCCACGCTGGTGCATTTTCCGGCCTGGCCGGCGGTGTGGCTGGCGCGTAATGATGACACCGGCTTTCAGC
>OAVY01000090.1_pt1 | contig 46788 bp, 48 predicted proteins | sample 1476481 | NCBI WGS metagenome assembly OAVY01 (sample SAMEA2580116, study PRJEB22360) | human gut metagenome | biome: human gut; feature: human-associated habitat; material: faeces | place: Denmark | collected 2008/2010 | reverse complement strand
CACCTCCCTTACAAGGAGGGGGTCGGCGGTTCGATCCCGTCATCACCCACCACTTCGGGTCGTTAGCTCAGTTGGTAGAGCAGTTGACTTTTAATCAATTGGTCGCAGGTTCGAATCCTGCACGACCCACCAATGTAAAAAAGCGCCCTAAAGGCGCTTTTTTGCTATCTGCGATTTGTAAGATTGATTTTTCTTCTCAAGTTCCTTGTTCTTCTACCGATATTACCTCGTACAGTGACGAGGACTGAACAATGGCCACTATCTCTTCAACTTCAATTCCTTCCATACAAACACAGAGTAGTAACAGGGCATCACAAGGTGGCGATGTTGCTTCACAAATCGCGCGGATAAGTCAGCAAATCATCAAACTCACTCAACAAATTAAAGAGATTGTAGACACTAGCGGCAGTGCTGAAGACAAGCAAAAACAGGCCGAATTGATTCAACAGCAAATCACCCTACTGGAAACACAACTGGCGCAGTTGCAGAGACAGCAGGCAGAAAAGGCGCAGGAGAAAGAGCAGCGTTTGTCTCTGAATGTATCCCTTCTAAATCCTGTTGAAAAAACGACTCATATCGATATCTATATCTGATACAACGGATCCCCTTCCCGACCAGCCATTAGCGCATTGCCCTGGTCTCGTACCACGTCCCATAACGCTTCAGCGGCGGTGGAAAGTGAACGGTTCTTCCTGCGCACCAGCATCAACTGGCGTTCAACAACCGGCGTAATGCGCTGTACCACCAGTGGGCTACCTTCAGGCAATGGTAGCGCCAGTGCGGGAAGAATACTGATGCCGATGCCTGCGGCTACCATCGGGAACAGCGTCGCCGGATGTCCAATCTCCTGCACAATATTCGCCTGAATACCATTGCGCGCCAGCGCTGCGTCAATCAGCGGTCGGCTGCCTGACGCGTAATCCTGCAACACCAATTTCGCTCCCTGTAATGCCTGCCAGGGTACATAATCTTCCACGGCCAAAGCGCTATCGCGATGGCAAAGCAGAAAGAAAGGCTCGGAAAGAATCGCTTCACATTGCAGATCGCCCACTGGGCCTGGATCGATGACGATGCCAAAATCGACATCTCCCTGGCGAATACTTTCCATTACCCACTGCTGCGGACGATCGTGCAGGACAAACTGAATATCTGGATAGCGGCGATGGCTTTCAGCAATGCATTGCGGAATAAGATGCGCGGAAATGGTCTGGCTGGCAGCGACCCGAACTTTTCCGCTCAGTTGTTGCCCCATACGCCCGGTATCGCGCAACGTGCTGTTCAGTTCATCCAGCAGTCGCTCAAGACGCAAAGCCAGCTGCTGCCCTGCATCTGTAAGCACCACTTCACGCGTGGTTCTGTCCAGCAGGCGAACACCAGTATGATTTTCCAGTTCCTTCACACTGTGACTCACTGCCGACTGGCTCAGGCCGATACGCTCTCCTGCACGACTAAAACTTTTCTCCTGCGCTACTGTGACGAAAACCTTTAATTGTTTTAAAGAATAATTCATCTGTTTTCTTCATGAATGGATGCAATAAATCAATTTTATTTCTCAAACTGGAAGAAGCACAATAGAACCATCGATCATCTGGAGTCTTTATGAAACTTTTTCGTATCCTCGATCCTTTCACCTTAACCCTGATCACGGTGGTGTTGCTGGCCTCTTTCTTTCCGGCCAGAGGCGATTTCGTCCCCTTCTTTGAAAATCTGACCACCGCAGCTATTGCCCTGCTGTTCTTTATGCACGGCGCGAAGTTGTCGCGTGAGGCGATTATTGCTGGCGGTGGTCACTGGCGACTGCATTTGTGGGTAATGTGCAGCACCTTCGTGCTGTTTCCGATTCTGGGTGTACTGTTTGCCTGGTGGAAACCGGTAAATGTCGACCCGATGCTCTACTCCGGTTTTCTCTACTTGTGCATTCTCCCGGCTACCGTGCAGTCTGCAATCGCCTTCACGTCAATGGCGGGCGGTAACGTCGCGGCAGCGGTTTGTTCTGCGTCGGCATCCAGCCTGCTGGGGATTTTCCTTTCACCATTGCTGGTTGGTCTGGTGATGAATGTTCACGGTGCAGGGGGCAGCCTTGAGCAGGTCGGTAAAATTATGCTGCAACTGCTGCTGCCGTTTGTGTTGGGGCATCTTTCCCGGCCGTGGATTGGTGACTGGGTGTCGCGCAATAAAAAATGGATTGCGAAAACTGACCAGACGTCCATTCTGTTGGTGGTTTATACAGCGTTCAGCGAAGCCGTCGTTAATGGTATCTGGCATAAAGTTGGCTGGGGATCATTGCTGTTTATCGTGGTGGTCAGCTGCGTTCTTCTGGCTATCGTGATTGTAGTTAACGTCTTTATGGCACGCCGACTGAGCTTCAATAAGGCAGATGAAATTACTATCGTCTTTTGTGGTTCGAAAAAGAGTCTGGCAAATGGCATCCCGATGGCAAACATTCTGTTCCCCACATCGGTGATCGGTATGATGGTGCTGCCCCTGATGATTTTCCATCAGATCCAATTGATGGTCTGTGCGGTGCTGGCGCGTCGATACAAACGCCAGACCGAACAGTTACAGGCGCAGCAGGAAAGCAGCGCCGATAAAGCTTAAAGCGGACGCTTCAGGGGCTGGACCAGTTGCGTCAGCCCCTCGGTTTTAATCAGCAGCGTGATTTGCATTAGCTCACCGAGCTTCCCTGCCGGGAACTCATCTTTGCGGGCAAACCACAGCAGATACTCCTCCGGCAGGTCGATTAAGCGACGCCCTTTGTATTTGCCAAACGGCATTATCGTATTGGCTATTTCAATCAGCTGCTCTTTTTCCATCTCAGCTACCCAGCAAACGCAGCATTTCCGCTTCGTCGATGACTTCAATGCCCAGTTCCTGCGCCTTCGCCAGTTTAGATCCTGCAGCTTCACCCGCTATCACCAGATCGGTTTTCTTCGACACGCTGCCCGCGACTTTCGCGCCCAGTTCGACCAGTCGAGCTTTAGCGTCATCACGCGACATCTGGCTTAAGCTGCCCGTAAGCACCACGGTTTTACCAGCAAACGGGCTGTCAATCTCTTCCGCGTTGATAACGATCGGCGCAGGCCAGTGAACACCTTCCGCCAACAGCTCGCTGATGACATTGCGGTTGCTTTCTTCGGCAAAGAAGTTGTGAACGTGGGATGCAACGACAATGCCAACATCAGGCACCTTTTGCAGCTCTTCAATCGAAGCGGCTTCCAGCGCTTCCAGCGTGCCGAAATATGCCGCCAGACCTGCTGCGGTGGCCTCGCCGACTTCACGGATGCCAAGTGCATAGAGGAAGCGAGCAAAGGTGGTTTCTTTCGCTTTTTCCAGCGCGTTAACCACGTTTTGTGCCGATTTTGGCCCCATACGCTCCAGTCCGGTCAGTTTGCCTGCGGTGAGTTTGAACAGATCTGCCGGAGTATGGACATATTCTTTTTCAACCAGCTGATCGATGATTTTGTCGCCCATTCCGTCAACATCCATCGCACGGCGGGAAACAAAGTGTTTCAGCGACTCTTTACGCTGCGCACCACAAATCAGGCCACCGGTACAGCGGGCAACCGCTTCACCTTCCACACGCTCAACGTCAGAACCACATACCGGACAATGCGTCGGGAATACAACCTCACGGGTATCTTCCGGGCGTTCAGAAAGCACGACGTTAACCACCTGCGGGATCACGTCGCCAGCGCGGCGAATCACCACTTTATCGCCAATGCGTAAACCAAGACGTTCGATTTCATCCGCATTGTGTAAGGTTGCGTTACTCACCAGCACGCCTGCAACATGGACAGGTTCCAGACGCGCAACAGGCGTAATCGCGCCAGTACGCCCAACCTGAAACTCGACGTCACGCACAAAGGTCATCTGCTCCTGCGCCGGGAATTTAAACGCTACCGCCCAGCGCGGGGCACGCGCGACAAAGCCAAGCTGCTCCTGCTGTGCCAGTGAGTTGACCTTAATCACCACGCCGTCGATATCAAAGCCCAGCGTCGGGCGGTCTTCTTCCACTTTGTGATAGAACGCCAGCACTTCTTCCGCCGATTCACAAAGCGTTACCCGATCGCTGACCGGCAACCCCCACTGTTTAAATTGCAGTAAACGGCCAAGATGAGTATCCGGCAGCTCGCCACCTTCCAGAACACCAACGCCATAGCAGAAAAAAGTGAGCGGTCGCTTCGCTGTAATACGCGGATCAAGCTGACGCAGTGAACCAGCTGCCGCATTACGTGGGTTAGCAAAAACTTTCCCGCCCGTGCGTCGCGCATCTTCGTTAATCTTTTCGAACCCCGCCTGCGGCAGGAACACTTCACCACGCACTTCCAGACGCGCCGGGATATTCTCTCCGTGTAGCTTCAGTGGAATGGCGCGAATGGTACGCACGTTAGACGTGATATCTTCCCCGGTGGTGCCATCGCCACGGGTCGCGGCACTGACTAAAACGCCATTTTCATACAGAATACTGACAGCAAGGCCATCCAGCTTCAGCTCACAGCACCAGGTGACTTTCTCGTTGCTTTTCAGACGGTCCTGCACTCGTTTGTTGAAGGCAAGAAAGCTTTCTTCATCAAAAACGTTATCCAGCGACAGCATTGGCACTTCATGGCGAATCTGGCTGAAAGCCGCCAGCGGCGCAGCACCTACACGTTGGGTAGGCGAATCAGGCGTAATCAGTTCTGGATGTTTGGTTTCCAGCTCGCGCAGTTCGCGCATCAGCCTGTCGTATTCAGCGTCGGGAATTTCCGGCGCATCCATCACATGATAAAGATATTCATGATGGCGAAGCGTCGTTCGCAGTTCTGTCAGTTGTTGTTCGATTGATTCCATATCGCACCATCAATGCTAAAAACCCCCGACAAGCGGGGGTTCGAAGAGGAGTTAATTTGCCTTAAGTGTATCAGGCGTTGGCGTCTTTGACTTCGCGGATGATGTCCTGGTACTCGCGCAATTTCTGCGGAGTCATCATACGGCGCTGATCGTCAAGCACGACACCGCCCACTTCATCGGCAATATGCTGCGCAGATTGCAGCATCAGCTTGAAGTTCTGCAGCTCGTCACCGTAAGACGGTACCTGCATAAAGATAGTGACACCCGGAGTAGTGAAATCCTTCATTTCAGGATCAAAGGTTCCCGGTTTCACCATATTCGCCAGGCTGAATAACGCCGGGCCGCTGCCATCCGGGCTAAGATGACGATGGTAAATATTCATATCGCCAAAAATGAAGCCCGCTTGTTGAATGCTGTTAAGAAGCAGTTCACCGTTTAGCTCGCTACCGTGATGCGCCGCGACGTTCATGATAATCACCGCTTCTTTGCGCTTCGGTTTATCCATAACTGGAGCCGGTTCCGCTACAGGCTCAGGCTGTGGTGCCGCTACGGGTTCTGCAGGCTGGAAAGCCTGTTGTGCCGGTTGCGGTGCTGAATGCACAGGCTGCGGCGCTGGCGCGACCTGTGGCGAAACTGGCTGCTGCAACGGCTGTTCAGGCTGCGGCTGATAGGCAGGCTGCTGCACCGGCTGCGCTGGACGCGGAGCATGTTGCGGCGGTACCTGCGCTTCAGGCGGCTGCTGGACCGGTTGACGCGGCTGCGCAGACGCATAAGGCGGTTGGTACTGGTGTTGCGGCGACGGACGAGCAGCCTCATGCTCCTGAGCGTTAGCCGGGGCATGATTCACGCGGTGAACACGAACCTCACCAACGCCCTCATCATCTTCGACATCCTCGTCATAAGAATCGTCGTCACGTTTTGACTTCATTCGTTTTAATGGCCGATCGCGGAACATAGAAGATCGTTCTTTACGGCTGGTCCAGAAACCATGTACCAGTAAAGCGATTATGGCGATCGCGCCAACAATGATTAATATCAGACGCAAATCCTGCATCATTATATTCTCTGTTGTTCTAACACCTTGCCACCACGGCAAACATTTACTCACTAAGAGTATTTGCCGATTACCTCAAGTGCAAGTGCACTATTAACTTTCACAGCACAAAGATAGATGAAATCGTGCTTTTTGCTGTTTTTTCGAACATATCCTAACTGTCCATTGCGCAATTACCCGGTAAAATACGCAGAATTTTCCTGGGATTGGTCAAAAGGAGCTCATCCTGATTATGGTTTCATCATTCACATCTGCCCCACGCAGCGGTTTTTACTATTTTGCGCAAGGCTGGAAGCTCGTCTCGCAACCTGGGATTCGGCGTTTCGTTATTTTACCGCTGCTGGTCAATATTTTGTTGATGGGGGGCGCATTCTGGTGGCTCTTTACGCAACTCGATGTCTGGATCCCGACTCTCATGAGTTATGTTCCGGACTGGTTACAATGGCTGAGCTATCTGTTGTGGCCCCTGGCTGTCATCTCTGTGCTGTTAGTGTTTGGCTATTTCTTCTCAACGATTGCTAACTGGATTGCCGCTCCGTTCAACGGTTTATTGGCTGAACAACTGGAAGCACGATTGACTGGCGCTACACCGCCAGATACCGGGATTTTCGGTATCATGAAAGATGTGCCGCGAATCATGAAACGCGAATGGCAAAAATTTGCCTGGTATCTGCCACGCGCAATTGTATTGCTAATTCTTTACTTCATCCCTGGTATTGGGCAAACCGTCGCGCCGGTACTGTGGTTCCTGTTTAGCGCCTGGATGTTAGCCATCCAGTATTGCGATTACCCCTTCGATAACCACAAAGTGCCGTTTAAAGAGATGCGCACCGCCCTGCGCACACGCAAAATCACCAATATGCAGTTTGGTGCTTTAACCAGTCTGTTTACGATGATCCCGCTGCTTAATCTGTTCATTATGCCCGTTGCCGTTTGTGGCGCGACGGCGATGTGGGTCGATTGCTATCGCGATAAACACGCGATGTGGCGGTAACAATCTAACGGTTATTTTGTAAACCGTTTGTGTGAAACAGGGGTGGCTTATGCCGCCCCTTATTCCATCTTGCATGTCATTATTTCCCTTCTGCATATAGATATGCTAAATCCTTACTTCCGCATATTCTCTGAGCGGGTATGCTACCTGTTGTATCCCAATTTCATACAGTTAAGGACAGGCCATGAGTAAGATTTTTGAAGATAACTCGCTGACTATCGGTCACACGCCGCTGGTTCGCCTGAATCGCATCGGTAACGGACGCATTCTGGCGAAGGTGGAATCTCGTAACCCCAGCTTCAGCGTTAAGTGCCGTATCGGTGCCAACATGATTTGGGATGCCGAAAAGCGCGGCGTGCTGAAACCAGGCGTTGAACTGGTTGAACCGACCAGCGGTAATACCGGGATTGCACTGGCCTATGTAGCTGCCGCTCGCGGTTACAAACTCACCCTGACCATGCCAGAAACCATGAGTATTGAACGCCGCAAGCTGCTGAAAGCGTTAGGTGCAAACCTGGTGCTGACGGAAGGTGCTAAAGGCATGAAAGGCGCAATCCAAAAAGCAGAAGAAATTGTCGCCAGCAATCCAGAGAAATACCTGCTGCTGCAACAATTCAGCAATCCGGCAAACCCTGAAATTCACGAAAAAACCACCGGTCCGGAGATCTGGGAAGATACCGACGGTCAGGTTGATGTATTTATTGCTGGCGTTGGGACTGGCGGTACGCTGACTGGCGTCAGCCGCTACATTAAAGGCACCAAAGGCAAGACCGATCTTATATCTGTCGCCGTTGAGCCAACCGATTCTCCAGTTATCGCCCAGGCGCTGGCAGGTGAAGAGATTAAACCTGGCCCGCATAAAATTCAGGGTATTGGCGCTGGTTTTATCCCGGCTAACCTCGATCTCAAGCTGGTCGATAAAGTCATTGGCATCACCAATGAAGAAGCCATTTCTACCGCCCGTCGTCTAATGGAAGAAGAAGGTATTCTTGCAGGTATCTCTTCTGGAGCAGCTGTTGCCGCGGCGTTGAAACTACAAGAAGATGAAAGCTTTACCAACAAGAATATTGTGGTTATTCTACCATCATCGGGTGAGCGTTATTTAAGCACCGCATTGTTTGCCGATCTCTTCACTGAGAAAGAATTGCAACAGTAATGCCAGCTTGTTAAAAATGCGTAAAAAAGCACCTTTTTAGGTGCTTTTTTGTGGCCTGCTTCAAACTTTCGCCCCTCCTGGCATTGATTCAGCCTGTCGGAACTGGTATTTAACCAGACTAATTATTTTGATGCGCGAAATTAATCGTTACAGGAAAAGCCAAAGCTGAATCGATTTTATGATTTGGTTCAATTCTTCCTTTAGCGGCATAATGTTTAATGACGTACGAAACGTCAGCGGTCAACACCCGCCAGCAATGGACTGTATTGCGCTCTTCGTGCGTCGCGTCTGTTAAAAACTGGCGCTAACAATACAGGCTAAAGTCGAACCGCCAGGCTAGACTTTAGTTCCACAACACTAAACCTATAAGTTGGGGAAATACAATGTTCCAGCAAGAAGTTACCATTACCGCTCCGAACGGTCTGCACACCCGCCCTGCTGCCCAGTTTGTAAAAGAAGCTAAGGGCTTCACTTCTGAAATTACTGTGACTTCCAACGGCAAAAGCGCCAGCGCGAAAAGCCTGTTTAAACTGCAGACTCTGGGCCTGACTCAAGGTACCGTTGTGACTATCTCCGCAGAAGGCGAAGACGAGCAGAAAGCGGTTGAACATCTGGTTAAACTGATGGCGGAACTCGAGTAATTTCCCGGGTTCTTTTAAAAATCAGTCACAAGTAAGGTAGGGTTATGATTTCAGGCATTTTAGCATCCCCGGGTATCGCTTTCGGTAAAGCTCTGCTTCTGAAAGAAGACGAAATTGTCATTGACCGGAAAAAAATTTCTGCCGACCAGGTTGATCAGGAAGTTGAACGTTTTCTGAGCGGTCGTGCCAAGGCATCAGCCCAGCTGGAAACGATCAAAACGAAAGCTGGTGAAACGTTCGGTGAAGAAAAAGAAGCCATCTTTGAAGGGCATATTATGCTGCTCGAAGATGAGGAGCTGGAGCAGGAAATCATAGCCCTGATTAAAGATAAGCACATGACAGCTGACGCAGCTGCTCATGAAGTTATCGAAGGTCAGGCTTCTGCCCTGGAAGAGCTGGATGATGAATACCTGAAAGAACGTGCGGCTGACGTACGTGATATCGGTAAGCGCCTGCTGCGCAACATCCTGGGCCTGAAGATTATCGACCTGAGCGCCATTCAGGATGAAGTCATTCTGGTTGCCGCTGACCTGACGCCGTCCGAAACCGCACAGCTGAACCTGAAGAAGGTGCTGGGTTTCATCACCGACGCGGGTGGCCGTACTTCCCACACCTCTATCATGGCGCGTTCTCTGGAACTACCTGCTATCGTGGGTACCGGTAGCGTCACCTCTCAGGTGAAAAATGACGACTATCTGATTCTGGATGCCGTAAATAATCAGGTTTACGTCAATCCAACCAACGAAGTTATTGATAAAATGCGCGCTGTTCAGGAGCAAGTGGCTTCTGAAAAAGCAGAGCTTGCTAAACTGAAAGATCTGCCAGCTATTACGCTGGACGGTCACCAGGTAGAAGTATGCGCTAACATTGGTACGGTTCGTGACGTTGAAGGTGCAGAGCGTAACGGCGCTGAAGGCGTTGGTCTGTATCGTACTGAGTTCCTGTTCATGGACCGCGACGCACTGCCCACTGAAGAAGAACAGTTTGCTGCTTACAAAGCAGTGGCTGAAGCGTGTGGCTCGCAAGCGGTTATCGTTCGTACCATGGACATCGGCGGCGACAAAGAGCTGCCATACATGAACTTCCCGAAAGAAGAGAACCCGTTCCTCGGCTGGCGCGCTATCCGTATCGCGATGGATCGTAAAGAGATCCTGCGCGATCAGCTCCGCGCTATCCTGCGTGCCTCGGCTTTCGGTAAATTGCGCATTATGTTCCCGATGATCATCTCTGTTGAAGAAGTGCGTGCACTGCGCAAAGAGATCGAAATCTACAAACAGGAACTGCGCGACGAAGGTAAAGCGTTTGACGAGTCAATTGAAATCGGCGTAATGGTGGAAACACCGGCTGCCGCAACAATTGCACGTCATTTAGCCAAAGAAGTTGATTTCTTTAGTATCGGCACCAATGATTTAACGCAGTACACTCTGGCAGTTGACCGTGGTAATGATATGATTTCACACCTTTACCAGCCAATGTCACCGTCCGTGCTGAACTTGATCAAGCAAGTTATTGATGCTTCTCATGCTGAAGGCAAATGGACTGGCATGTGTGGTGAGCTTGCTGGCGATGAACGTGCTACACTTCTGTTGCTGGGGATGGGTCTGGACGAATTCTCTATGAGCGCCATTTCTATCCCGCGCATTAAGAAGATTATCCGTAACACGAACTTCGAAGATGCGAAGGTGTTAGCAGAGCAGGCTCTTGCTCAACCGACAACGGACGAGTTAATGACGCTGGTTAACAAGTTCATTGAAGAAAAAACAATCTGCTAATCCACGAGATGCGGCCCAATTTACTGCTTAGGAGAAGATCATGGGTTTGTTCGATAAACTGAAATCTCTGGTTTCCGACGACAAGAAGGATACCGGAACTATTGAGATCATTGCTCCGCTCTCTGGCGAGATCGTCAATATCGAAGACGTGCCGGATGTCGTTTTTGCGGAAAAAATCGTTGGTGATGGTATTGCTATCAAACCAACGGGTAACAAAATGGTCGCGCCAGTAGACGGCACCATTGGTAAAATCTTTGAAACCAACCACGCATTCTCTATCGAATCTGATAGCGGCGTTGAACTGTTCGTCCACTTCGGTATCGACACCGTTGAACTGAAAGGCGAAGGCTTCAAGCGTATTGCTGAAGAAGGTCAGCGCGTGAAAGTTGGCGATACTGTCATTGAATTTGATCTGCCGCTGCTGGAAGAGAAAGCCAAGTCTACCCTGACTCCGGTTGTTATCTCCAACATGGACGAAATCAAAGAACTGATCAAACTGTCCGGTAGCGTAACCGTGGGTGAAACCCCGGTTATCCGCATCAAGAAGTAATTCTTGCCGCAGTGAAAAATGGCGCCCATCGGCGCCATTTTTTTATGCTTCCGCCAGCGGCGGCAAAATCAATTCATCGCTCTCATGCTGCTGGGTGTAGCGCATCACTTCCAGTACGCGCAACCCCGCTCGGTGCACTGCATCGGTTAACGCCTTCCCTTTCAGCAAGCCACTGATGAGCTGAGCACAAAACAGGTCGCCAGTCCCTTTCAGGTCGGTTTTTACCCGTGAATGGGAAATGACATTCACGCTGTCGGCAGTGACCACCACAACCTGCATCTCCTGATTTTCTTCATTACCGGAGGCGCTGGTAACCACCACCCATTTTAATGTGTCTGAAAGCAGACTTTTTGCGGCAGCAATGGCACTGTCGAGATCGCGGCAATTTTTACCGGTCAGGATTTCCAACTCAAAGATATTGGGGGTAATTCCCTGCGCCAGCGGCAGTAAATATTGTCGATACGCTTCGGGAAGGTCAGGTTTGACATAAATTCCGCTATCAATATCGCCAATCACCGGATCGACCATGATCAATAGGTCAGGATGGTCTTTGCGTAGCGCAGTCAGCCACTCGGCAAGGATTTTGATTTGCGATGCCGTTCCCATATAGCCCGTGGTTACAGCACGAAGTTGGCGCAGCGCATCACGCTCCTGAAGCGCACGCAAATAGCCGCTAAACCATTCGTCCGGAATCGCACCACCGTAGAAAGTGTCATAATGCGGCGTATTGCTCAGCAATACCGTCGGCACGGCAAAGACATTCAGGCCGTTCTGTTTGATAGCAGGCACGGCAATGCTGTTGCCCACGCTGCCGTAAACCACCTGCGACTGCACGGCGACGATATCCGCCTGCAGTGCCCTACTCTTATCGTTAAACAACAACAAACTACTCATTTAATTTTTTCTCCTTGCCGATGATCCTCATCGTAATCCAACCGAAACTTTACCTGATTCTGGCAGTCAAATCGGCTATCACAAAACAAGGATAAGGTAATTCAATGAAGAAAATCATTTGTCTGGTCATTACACTACTAATGACACTCCCCGTTTACGCGAAGTTAACTGCCCATGAAGAAGCCCGCATCAACGCCATGCTGGAGGGATTAGCACAGAAAAAGGATTTGATATTTGTGCGCAACGGTGATGAACATACCTGCGATGAAGCGGTTTCTCATCTGCGTCTGAAGCTCGGCAATACCCGTAACCGCATTGACACTGCCGAGCAGTTTATTGATAAGGTAGCCTCGTCGTCATCGATTACCGGGAAGCCATATATCGTGAAGATGCCCGGTAAAAGCGATGAGAACGCACAACCTTTTTTACATGCGCTAATTGCGCAGACGGATAAAACAGTGCCTGCGAAAGGAAATTAATCCGCTTTGGTAAGGCATTTACAGGAGGTAACATGAAAAAATGCTTTATTTATCACGATGAAAAATCGAATAAATTTTGGTGGATAGATTACGAAGGGGATAGTTTAGCTGTCAACTATGGCAAGGTAGGTAGTATTGGTAAATTCCAGACAAAAGAATTCGATAATGAAGAACAGTGTCTGAAAGAAGCCAGTAAATTGATTGCCGCAAAAATGAAAAAAGGATATCAAGAAGCTCCAAACTTTAACTTCATGGATCGCTACTATTTTGATGATGAAGAGATTGGGTTACATCTTAAAACGTCACACCCAAACTTCCAGTGCCATTTTACTGATCCACTTTATATGTGTTGCTGGGATGAAGAATCTCCTTTTGGTAGCGATGAAGGTGCTGATGCTCTAAACGAACTTGAAAATAGCCTCCGTAAAAAGCCGGATCTGGACTGTGCTGATTTCCCTCAAATGTTAATTGAAACTATGTGGGGTATGAAATACATCGCTATGGACAGTATTCTTGAAGAGGATGTGCGTGCGCAATTACTAGCCGATGAAATGAGCTCTATCCAGAGCAATATGATTACCTACGCGACTGCATTCGGTCAGATCAAAGTCATGGGTAAAATCTCCCATAAACTTAAAAAGATGGGACTCAATGCACTAGCGCGTCATCAGCTTACCGCAAAAATTCTTCAATGGGGTGACGGTCAGGACTCACCAATACTTCAAAAAATGATTGATGACCTTACTGCTTTTCCACACGAAAATTAAAAACTGCATTTGTCGGCAGCAACAACTGCCGACAAATCAGATTATTGACAAAGTGCACTTTGTTTATGCCGGATGCGGCGTAAACGCCTTATCCGGCATAAAAAATATTGCTAATTCAATATATTGCAGAAACCTTGTAGGCCTGATAAGCGGAGCGCATCAGGCAGTTTTGCGTTTGTCATCAGTCTCCAATGCTATTAATCCTTAAATCCCCGCCCCCTGACTAAAATGCTCTTCCCCAAACACCCCGGTGGAAAGGTAGCGATCGCCACGATCGCAGATGATCGCTACCACCACCGCACCAGGGTTAGCTTTTGCCACCCGCAGTGCTCCAGCAACCGCGCCGCCGGAGCTGACGCCACAGAATATTCCTTCCCGCACTGCCAGTTCGCGCATGGTGTTTTCTGCATCGCGCTGATGAATATCCAGCACCTCATCCACCAGAGAAGCGTTGAAAATCCCCGGCAGATATTCCGCAGGCCAGCGGCGAATGCCGGGAATGCTGCTGCCCTCTTCCGGTTGCAGGCCAACAATGGTCACCGGTTTGGATTGTTCGCGCATAAAGCGTGACACGCCGGTGATAGTGCCGGTTGTTCCCATGCTGGAGACAAAATGGGTAATGCGCCCGCCAGTTTGCTGCCAGATTTCCGGCCCGGTAGTGGTGTAATGGGCGTAAGGGTTATCGGGATTATTGAACTGATCGAGCAGCTTTCCTTCACCACGATTCGCCATCTCCAGCGCCAGATCGCGCGCACCTTCCATGCCCTGCTCTTTGGTGACAAGAATCAGTTCCGCACCATAAGCACGCATCGCCGCACGGCGTTCCTGGCTCATGTTGTCGGGCATCAGCAATTTCATGCGATAGCCTTTAAGCGCGGCAATCATTGCCAGCGCAATGCCGGTGTTACCACTGGTGGCTTCGATTAACACATCACCCGGTTTAATTTCCCCGCGCTTTTCCGCCTCGACGATCATCGAAAGTGCCGCACGATCTTTCACCGAACCTGCCGGGTTATTGCCTTCCAGTTTTAACCACACTTCACTGCCGTTATTCGGCCCCATTCGCTGCAACTTCACCAGAGGCGTATTGCCTATTGTTTGTTCTAATGTACTCACGATCTCTATCCATACGTGGTGTTGCCTGATGCGACGCTTGCGCGTCTTATCAGGCCTACAGGTTACAAACCTTGCCATTAAAAAGCCCGGATCGCGGGAAGCGCCTCCGGGCGTTTAACATTCACTCAACCTATCAGGCGCTTTGTGCGAGAGCAAGTTCCTCATCTCGGGTTTCGATACGCTCGTCGCCGTTATACAGCCGCGCATGTTGCAGACCAACGAATAAACGCTCGCCACGCTGCGGGGCATCGTCGCCATGCATCACGACCGTCAGCGGTTCGTTGTACCACCCCAGCGGCTGCACCACTAATTGGGTGTAGTGACCTTTCGGGCTGGCTTCCAGTACCTGTACCGGCAGCGGCGAATCGAGGCTGGTACGGCGGCTGATATCCACTTCCCAAGGGCGCAGGAAGAGATCCACCGGCCCCTGATACGCAGGTGTATAGCCCAGCGGCCAGCGATGTGCGCCAACATGGAACTGCCCGCCGCGAATGGTTCCCTGCAGGCGGTTCACTTCGCCCATAAATTCGAGTACAAAACGGGTCGCTGGTTCGCGCCATACCTGATCCGGCGCATCAGCCTGTTCAATATTGCCCTGGCTCATCACCACTACACGATCGGCTACTTCGGTCGCTTCTTCCTGGTCGTGGGTCACGAACACGCTGGTGAATTTCAGCTCTTCATGCAGTTGACGCAGCCAGCGACGCAGCTCTTTACGCACCTGCGCATCCAGCGCGCCAAACGGTTCATCAAGCAGCAGAATTTGCGGCTCCACGGCAAGGGCACGCGCCAGCGCCACACGCTGTTTCTGCCCGCCGGAAAGCTGCGCCGGATAACGATCCGCCAGATGCGCAAGCTGCACCATCTCCAGCAATTTTATCACTTTCGCTTTGATCGCCGCCGCATTCGGGCGCTCGCGACGCGGCAGCACCGTCAGGCCAAAAGCGATATTGTCGAACACCGTCATATGGCGGAACAGCGCGTAATGCTGGAACACGAAACCGACTTTACGATCGCGTGCGTGCAGGCGGCTCACGTCGGTGCCGTGAAAGCGAATATGCCCGCTGGTTTGATGCTCCAGCCCGGCGATAATGCGCAGCAGCGTGGTTTTCCCGGAACCGGACGGCCCCAGCAACGCGACCATCTGACCAGAAGGAATATCCAGTGAGATATCGTTCAGCACCTGGGTGCGACCAAAAGACTTCTTAATATTGGCAATCTCAATGCTCATGATGCTCCTCCTGCTGCGCGCGTTTTTCCTGATTCTCCAGACGCCACTGCAACATACTCTTTAAAAACAGGGTGATAATCGCCATCAGCGTCAACAGCGCGGCGGCGGTAAAGGAGCCGACGGTGTTGTAGTCCTGCTCCAGCAATTCAATCTGTAACGGCAGCGACAGGGTTTCGCCGCGAATCGAGCCGGAAACCACCGACACCGCGCCAAACTCGCCAATTGCGCGGGCGTTGGTCAACACCACGCCATAAAGCAGCGCCCAGCGAATGTTCGGCAATGTAACGCGACGGAACATCTGCCAGCCAGACGCGCCAAGCAAAATCGCCGCTTCGTCTTCCTGGCTGCCCTGGCTTAACATCACCGGCACCAGCTCGCGCACCACAAACGGACACGTCACAAAGATGGTGACCAGCACCATTCCCGGCCAGGAGAACATAATTTGCAGATTATGTTCATCCAGCCAGCCGCCCAGCGGGCCGTTGGAGCCGTAGAACAGCAGATACACCAGACCGGCAACCACCGGTGACACGGCAAAAGGAATGTCCAGTAGCGTCAGCAGTAACTGGCGTCCGGGGAAGTTAAAGCGCGTCACCAGCCAGGCCAGCAGAATGCCGAACACCAGGTTTACCGGTACGGCAATCAGCGCGATCATCACCGTCAGCCAGATGGCGTGCAGCATGTCCGGATCGGCCAGATTCTGTAAAACCGGCATCAGCCCTTTGCTGAACGCCTGTACGAAGATGTAAATCATCGGCACCAGCAGGATGAACGCCGAAACCAGCATCCCGGTGCCAATCAGAAACCATTTGCCCCAGTTAATCGGGCGCGCGTCATAACGCTTCAATTGGGTAACTTCCGCCATTAATGACCTACCACACGCCGACCAAAGCGACTTTGCAGAGTGTTAATTGAGAACAGCAGTATCAGGGATGCCGCGAGGATCACCGAAGCAATCGCGCTCGCCGCCGGGTAATCAAACTCCTGCAAGCGCACAAAAATCATCAGCGACGTCACTTCCGTCTTCCAGGCGATGTTCCCGGCGATAAATATCACCGCGCCAAATTCACCAAGACTACGGGTAAACGACAACGCCACGCCCGCCACCAGCGCCGGAGAAAGTTCCGGCAGCACCACTTTGCAGAAACTCTGCCAGCGCGTTGCGCCGAGCGTTTCTGCCGCTTCTTCATATTCCGGGCCTAACTCTTCCAGCACCGGCTGCACGGTACGCACCACAAACGGAATGCTGGTAAAGGCCATCGCCACCGCAATCCCCAGCCAGGTGTAGGTGACTTTGATATCAAACTTCGCCAGCCATTCACCGTAAAACCCGTTCACGGAAAAGAGCGAGGCCAGCGTCAAACCGGCAACTGCCGTTGGCAGCGCAAAGGGTAAATCCATCAGCGCATCAAGCAGCGTGCGGCCCGGAAAGCGATAACGAGTTAAAATCCACGCCATCAGCAGGCCGAAAACGCCGTTAAAAATTGATGCCACAAACGCCGACAGCAGCGTCACTTTGTAGGCCGCGACCACCTGCGGGTTGGTGATCACTTCCCAGTACTGCGCCCAGCTCATCTCAGAAAGCTGCATCACCAGCGCGGAAAGCGGCAGCAGCAATATCAGGCACACAAACAGCAGACTGGTGCCGAGGCTTAAGGTAAAGCCCGGCAGGACGCGTCTTGATGAAACTGCAAACATTAATTACGCCCCGCCGCTAACAGCTTGTCTAACTCGCCGCCGCTGGTGAAGTGTGTTTTCATTACTTCCGGCCAGGAGCCAAATTTGTCTTCCACGCGGAACAGCTCGGTCTGCGGGAATTTGTTTTTCAGTTTGTCCATGACTTCCGGGTTATTTACGCGGTAGTAATAGTCGGTGATGATAGTCTGCGCCTGCGGGCTGTAGAGCCAGTTCAGGTAGGCTTTTGCTGCTTTTTCCGTACCGTTGGCCTGCACGTTTTTATCGACCCACGCCACCGGGAATTCCGCCAGAATGTTGGTTTTCGGAATCACCACTTCAAAGCCCTGCGCTTCATACTGTTTGCGGATGTTGTTCACTTCCGACTCGAAGCTGATCAGCACATCGCCCAGGCCGCGCTCGGCAAAAGTGGTGGTCGCGCCACGACCGCCAGTATCGAACACTTCAACGTTTTTCAGGAACTGGGTCATAAACTGTTCGGTTTTGGCTTTGTCGCCACCGTCAGCTTTATCCGCTGCGCCCCATGCCGCCAGATAGGTATAACGCGCGTTACCCGACGTTTTCGGGTTCGGGAAAATCAGCTTCACGTCGGAGCGCACCAGGTCGTTCCAGTCGTGGATATTCTTCGGGTTGCCCTTACGCACCAGGAAGCCCATGGTGGAGTAGAACGGCGAGCTATTATTCGGCAGGCGCGACTGCCAGTCCGCCGGGATAAGCTTGCCTTTATCGTGCAGAATTTGTACGTCGGTCACCTGGTTATAAGTGACAACGTCGGCTTTTAAGCCCTGCAAAATTGCCAGCGCCTGTTTTGATGACCCGGCATGAGATTGTTTTATCGTCAGTTTGTCGCCGCCGTTATCTTTGGCCCATTGCTGTTCAAACGGCGGGTTCAGGGCGGCAAACAGCTCGCGGGAGACGTCATAAGAACTGTTCAGCAGTTCCGTTGCCTGTACATGGCCCGCCAGCAGCAGAGAAGCGACCAGCGCGAGTGAGTTCTTTTTCAGTAAGTTAACGGCCATTGCGCACCCTTATAAATTTAATGACTTTCTAATAGCCATCATATTTATAACGGACGTGAAAGGAGTAACGGTTTTATATACCGTTTGGTGATTTGGAAGTTGAAAAGGGAATAAGAACTTGGTTCAACAGGCGTAATTGTTGCAGTCAGTTTGGACACGAACAGCGCGGAGAAACCGGAGCGTACACATAGTACGTGAGGATTTCGAGCACTGCCCGGGGCCAAAATGACAAATAAAATAGCCTGGTGAACGTAGTTCAAGACGAAATCCTCCCCACAAATACAGGGAGGAAACAGAGGTGAATCAGATACCGACGCTAACCGTCTCCGGCAGTGTGCTGCCGCCATCAATCACATTCTGTGTACCGGTTAAATAGCTGGATTCATCCGATGCGAGGAAGGCCGCCAGTTCGCCAACTTCCAGCGGATCGGCGAGGCGACGCAGCGGGATTGCTTTTGCCATATCAGTCAGCACCGACTCTGGATCTTCCGGGTTCGACTGGCGGGCAATGCTTTCCGCCATTGGCGTGCGGACGTATCCCGGGCAGATGGCGTTAACGCGAATACCGGATTGCGCGTACTCCACCGCCAGCGATTTTGTCAGGCCAACAATCGCCGCTTTCGTTAAGGCGTACGCCGTTTCACCCGGATCGGCCACCATATCACCAGTGACTGAAGACATCATCACAATGCGACCATCTTTGCGGGCAATCATCTCCGGCAGCACCGCCTTCGTGACGTTCCATACGCCTTTAATATTGATGTCAATATGGAAATCGCGATCGTCATCGCTCATATCGAGGAAACTGCCCAGACGACAAACGCCTGCGTTATTCACCAGGATATCAATGCGCCCTTCTTTTTCCTTCGCGCGTTTGATAGCTGCGGCTACCGACGCCGGGTCACGCACATCGGCGACAACCGCCGTACAGCGATGACCACGACCACACAGTTCGTCCGCTAGCTTTTCGATCTCAGGGGAGATATCCAGCAAGATTAGGTTCGCGCCATGACGTGCAAAAGTTCTGGCAATTCCTTCGCCAATTCCCTGCAATGCGCCCGTAATCAGTGCTGTCTTGCCCGTGAGTTTACCCATTTTAATGCTCTCCTTGTTAATACAGAGCGTTACACTCCATTCCCTCTGAAAATACAGGATAAACAAAATATTGCTGCGGATCAGCTCACTAATTCAGGAAAATCTCAATCCAGTCGCTGCTTTATGCATCATTTCAGGCGTTGTGTTAGCTCACTGCTGCGCTGAATCATTTTCAATGACTCGACATCATTAAGTTGCACAAGGCCAACAAACAGTAAATCGGTAACAGAATTTTGCGCCGTGCGGGTAGACATCGACGAGCTACGCCATTCGGTTTCACCGGAAACGGTATCGAGCGTGAAATGCGCCAGCCGCCGCAGCGGAGAGTCAGCCAGAGAAGTAATGGCAATCACCGTTGCCCCCTGCTTTCGTGCCGCTTCTGCGCACAAGACAATCTCTTTTTTACTGCCGCTGTAAGAGATAGCGATTTGTACATCGCCTTTTTTCAACGCCTGGGAAACGGTGGCTTGTACGTGCGTGTCGGCTTCGCAGGCCACGCGATAGCCAATTTTCATCAGTTTGAACGACAGATCGCGCCCCACCAGCGCCGATCCGCCCAGGCCCGTTATCTGAATAAATTGCGCTTTACTGATGACATCAATGATTTTTTGCAGCCGCGCGTAGTCGAACAACGCACAGGTTTGCTCCAGCGCCAGCTCTTTTTCGCGATTCAATTTGCGGGCAATCACTTCCAGCGAATCATCACTGGTAATCGAACTGTGCAGGTGCAGCGCCGTGGCATTCGTTTTCTCCCGGCTGGCACTGTATTCGCCTATTAACGCCATACGCAATTCAGTAAATCCTTGTGCGCCGAGCTTCTGGGCAAACTTCACAATACTCGACTGGCTGATGCCGAGCTGTTTCGCCATCTGCCGTGAAGAGACGGATTTCAGCTCGCTCACTCTGGCCCGCAGAAAGTCAGCGATTTTTTGCTCGTTTTCGGTGAATTCACTCCCGGCATTGCTTATTTTCGTCAGATACAACATCTTCCACTCTCCTGGGCTGGCAGCAAAAATGCCACTTGAGCTCTTATGACGCTCTTCACACTCTGCAAGTGTAGACTCAATGATTCCTTTAACTCTGTCAATTCGGGATATATGATTCCATACATCTGCAATTATTTGATCGTAAATAGTAAGGTCACCACCGATGCAACTTGAAAAGATGATTACCGAAGGCTCGAACGCCGCCTCGGCTGAAATTGACCGCGTATCAACGCTGGAAATGTGCCGGATTATCAACGATGAAGATAAAACCGTACCGCTTGCCGTTGAGCGCGTACTGCCGGATATCGCCGCGGCGATCGATGTTATCCACGCCCAGGTAAGCGGCGGCGGTCGTCTGATTTATCTCGGTGCGGGAACATCCGGTCGTCTGGGGATTCTGGATGCCAGCGAATGTCCGCCCACCTACGGCGTGAAACCGGGTCTGGTGGTTGGTTTGATTGCTGGCGGCGAATATGCCATTCAGCACGCGGTGGAAGGCGCGGAAGATAGCCGGGAAGGCGGCATTAACGATCTGAAAAATATTAATTTAACGGCACAGGATGTGGTGGTTGGCATTGCTGCCAGCGGTCGCACGCCGTATGTGATTGCCGGACTGGAATATGCACGCCAGCTCGGCTGCCGCACAGTGGGAATTTCCTGTAATCCGGGGAGCGCCGTTTCAACCACCGCAGAGTTTGCCATTACACCGATTGTAGGTGCCGAAGTGGTTACCGGTTCTTCGCGGATGAAAGCGGGTACGGCGCAGAAACTGGTGCTCAATATGCTCTCCACCGGGCTGATGATTAAATCCGGCAAAGTGTTCGGCAACCTGATGGTCGATGTGGTCGCCACCAACGAAAAACTGCATGTGCGCCAGGTCAATATCGTTAAAAACGCCACCGGATGTAATGCCGAACAAGCGGAAGCGGCGTTAATTGCCTGCGAGCGCAACTGTAAAACGGCCATTGTGATGGTGCTAAAAAATCTCGATGCCGCAGAAGCTAAAAAACGCCTGGATCAACACGGCGGCTTTATTCGTCAGGTTTTAGACAAGGAATAACCCATGGCCAAAGAGATCAGCAGTGAACTTCTGAACACCATTCTTACCCGTGTCGGCGGACCGGGAAATATCGCCAGTTGTGGTAACTGTATGACGCGCCTGCGTCTGGGTGTACATGACAGTTCACTGGTTGATCCCGATATCAAAACGCTGGAAGGCGTGAAGGGCGTCATTTTGACCAGCGACCAGGTGCAGGTCGTTTTTGGGCCTGGTAAAGCGCATCGTGCCGCAAAAGCGATGAGCGAGCTGCTGGGCGAGGCACCGGTACAGGATGCCGCAGAAATCGCCGCCCAGAACAAACGTCAGTTAAAAGCCAAACAAACCTCCGGCGTGCAACAATTTCTCGCCAAATTCGCCACCATCTTCACGCCGCTGATCCCCGGTTTTATTGCCGCCGGTCTGCTGCTGGGGATAGCGACGTTAATTGCCACGGTGATGCACGTTCCGGCAGATGCTCAGGGCACGCTGCCCGATGCGCTGAATTTTATGAAGGTGTTCAGCAAAGGTTTGTTCACTTTCCTGGTGATTCTGGTGGGCTATAACGCCGCCCAGGCATTTGGCGGCACGGGCGTCAATGGCGCAATTATCGCCGCGCTCTTTTTGCTCGGTTATAACCCCGCTGCAACCACCGGTTACTACGCCGGTTTTCACGATTTCTTTGGTCTGCCCATCGATCCGCGCGGCAATATTATCGGCGTGCTGATTGCCGCGTGGGCCTGCGCCCGCATTGAAGGCATGGTGCGCCGCTTTATGCCGGACGATCTCGACATGCTGCTGACCTCGTTAATCACCCTGCTGATCACCGCTACGCTTGCGTACCTGATCATTATGCCGCTGGGCGGCTGGTTATTCGAAGGTATGTCATGGCTGTTTATGCACCTGAACAGTAATCCGTTCGGTTGTGCGGTTTTAGCCGGGCTGTTCCTGATCGCCGTGGTATTTGGCGTGCATCAGGGCTTTATTCCTGTTTATCTGGCGTTAATGGACAGCCAGGGATTCAACAGCTTATTTCCCATCCTTTCAATGGCAGGCGCAGGCCAGGTGGGCGCGGCGCTGGCACTCTACTGGCGGGCGCAACCGCACAGTGTATTACGCAGTCAGGTACGCGGGGCGATTATTCCCGGCCTGCTGGGCGTTGGCGAACCGTTGATTTATGGCGTCACCCTGCCCCGCATGAAACCGTTTATTACCGCCTGTTTAGGCGGCGCGGCGGGCGGTTTGTTTATCGGATTGATAGCCTGGTGGGGTCTGCCGATGGGCTTAAACAGCGCCTTTGGGCCGTCTGGTCTGGTGGCGCTGCCGCTGATGACTTCCGCACAAGGCATCCTTCCGGCAATGGCGGTTTATGCTGGCGGGATTCTGGTGGCATGGGTTAGTGGGTTTATTTTCACCACGCTCTTTGGCTGCCGTAACGTCAATCTGGACTGATATCATGAAACGGACAATGCTCTATCTTTCTCTGCTGGCTGTTAGTTGTAGCGTCAGCGCCGCAAAATACCCTGTTCTGATAGAAGGTAGTTGATCAAGTATATGCGGCGTTAAAGCAGTAATAAAAAGGCCAGTCAGTAATGTTACTGCCTGGCCTTTAATCAATGAATCAGAAACGCTTACAGCGCCATCAACTTGTCCAGCGACGGTGCGAAATAATAGCCGCCGGTTACCGGTTTGGTGAAACGCAACATCGCATCACGCTTACCATCGGTATCGCCAAACATGCTCAGCAGTTGCTGCTCAATGTTATGCAGACGCGCGCAGTAGGCGCAGAAGTACAGACCGTGAGTGCCACTGGCGGTGCCGTACGGCAGGCTCTGGCGAACAATCTTCAGCCCTTTGCCATCTTCTTTCAGATCAACGCGGGTGAGGTGAGAGGTTTCCGGACGTTCGTCGCCGTCAATCTCTTCGTTGGCCTCTTTGGTGCGCCCGATCATCATCTCCTGATCGTGAACGCTCATCCGGTTGAGCTGCTTCAGGTTGTGCTCCCAACGCTGCACAAACACATAGCTGCCGCCGGCATCCACGCCGTCTTTGATAACCGCCACTTCGCGACGCGTCTCTTCACCCGCCGGGTTTTCTGTACCGTCAACAAAGCCGCTCAGGTCACGCTCTTCCACCCAACGGAAGCCGTGGATCTCTTCTTTCACTTCAATGCAGTCACCAAAGGCTTCCATCGCCGCCTGGGCGACAGAGAAGTTTACGTCGTGACGCAGAGAAAGAATGTGGATCAACACATCGAACTGGGTGGTCGGCGCAAGGCCTTTACCGTAGCCCGGAAAATCTTTCAGCTCTTCAGCCCCAACGCCGCCGCTCAGAGCGCGCCAGGTGTTGTTACCAAAGGCAACCACCGCACCAAGATGCGCGTCCGGGAATTTCGCTTCAAAAGTTGCCAGTTTGTCGGCAAATGTTTTACTGGCCGCACGCAGGGCGTCAACTTCCCCTTTCACGTTGGCTTCGATCCAAATCGCCGCGCGGCAATGTTCTGGCAAAATGCCACTCTGAACCTGAGACATTGTTCCTCCTGAAAATAAGAATGCCACGCAATCCGTGGCATTGTTGAGCGCTATTTTACGTGTTTTTTCGCGGCGGCGGTTTGTTCAGACGCAAATTAACGCCGCCAGATAATTTTACTGACTTTCCAGTTTTTCAGGGTATCGTCCGAAGGCATTAACCCTTCAGGACCACGCCATTCCCCGCTGAACTGGTAGCTAATATGTTGACTGCCTTCGGCTTTACATTCGACGGCACGATTATCATCACCATCAGCTTTTTGGCAATTGCCAAATGCTTTGCTGTAAAGGTCGCTAAACGGTGTACCGATTTTAACACCGGTGTCAGCAGGAATATCGCTATCCAGCACGTCAATGCGGCTGATCGTGCCTTGCTCGCCGTTAATCACCATCGCCACATTGTCGTCTTTCATCACTTCAAAAAAGCGCACCACGTTGCCGTTCGCGGTTTTCATTCCGCTGCGCAGGCGATAATCGCCATCAAGCGCATCAGCAATGGCTTGTTCTTGCAGTGGTGTGGACGCCGTTAATTCACCCACGCCCTGCTCGCTCACTTTGGTGGACGACCCAAACCAGTTCCACGGGTTAGCGGCAGACCAGTTAACTGACGACATCGTGGAACAGCCGGTCAGCATCAACGGCATAGCGCATAACATTAAACGCAGCGATTTCATGTCACTTCCTTTGGTTATTCAATAACGTTGCTTGGAGTGCAAATTCACCAAAAAGTGCCGTTAAAGGTTGATGACAAACACAAAATTGCCTGATGCGCTACGCTTATCAGGCCTACTTTCTCCTGCAATATATTGAATTTTCGATGTTTTGTAGGCCGGATAAGGCGTTCTCGCCGCATCCGGCATAAACAAAGCGCACCTCTGCGTTATTCTTTTTCTTCATTAAAACAAGCGCGTAAACGTCGATTGGTCAGCAGCCAGATTAACGCCACAATATCCGCCACTACCAGCGCCAGACCGATACCGCTAACGGATTCACCGTTCAGCCACAGCCACGGTTGCCAGCAAAGTAAAACCACCTGCGCCAACAGCAACAGAAAATAGAGTACACGCCAGGTGCGAGGAAACGTAGCCCGCCGACCGCTCAACAAAAACGCCAGCACCGCCGGAATGCCAGGAATCAGCCCCAGCCAGAAATTATCGTGATCGGGATAAAACAGATTTAGCAGCGCAGTACCCTGCTCGCGCGACGCACCGGCAATGACAAACAGCACCCAGGTTCGCGCCTGAAGCAATAGCACAAGCCAGAAGAGCAAGGGTAAACGCAGGCGACCGTGCGCATCATAATGGACAGGATGAAACTCAGTACTCTTCATCTTCAATCAAACGCTTACCCAGACTCAGCACGTCGGCGTGTTCATATCCCAGGCGTTCATACATTCCGAGCACCATGTCGTTATCTTCCGGCACGTTGATCTGAATTTTCGGGCAGCCACGAGCAATCAGCTTTTTCTCCAGCCGATTAAGCAACGCATTGGCAATCCCACGCCCACGAAACTCTGGATGCACGCCAAGATAATAAGCAGACCCGCGATGCCCGTCATAACCGCCCATCACCGTTCCGACCACTTCACCGTTTACCTCAGCGACCAAAAACAAACTGACGTCATGGTTCATCTTACGCTCGATGTCCATTTCCGGATCGTTCCACGGACGCAGCAAGTCGCAACGCTCCCAAAGGGTGATGACCTCTTCGAAATCTTCCTGGCGAAATACGCGTATCTCCATGGTATTCGTTACCTTTTTGCGGGTTAAAAGGCTGATTATGGCGTGAACGGTCGAATTAGCCAATATCTGACGAAAATCGGTTGAAAAAGTGGCATAATGGGGAGTTGTCAACTATTGAAATGAAAAGTAAAACAATTCTCAACATCAAACCGTCGTAACGGATTACGCGATACGATATAACATCTGGAACTTTATTATTACAACTCAGGCCGTATGAGCACTTTTAAACCACTAAAAACACTCACTTCGCGCCGCCAGGTGCTGAAAGCCGGTTTGGCTGCCCTGACGTTGTCAGGAATGTCGCAAGCCATCGCCAAAGACGAACTTTTAAAAACCAGCAACGGACACAGCAAGCCGAAAGCCAAAAAATCTGGCGGCAAACGTGTCGTTGTTCTCGATCCAGGTCACGGCGGAATTGATACCGGAGCGATCGGACGCAACGGTTCGAAAGAAAAACATGTGGTGCTGGCGATTGCTAAAAACGTCCGTTCCATTTTGCGTAATCATGGGATTGATGCGCGTTTAACGCGTTCTGGCGATACGTTTATCCCACTTTACGATCGCGTTGAAATCGCCCATAAACATGGCGCAGATCTGTTTATGTCAATTCATGCCGATGGCTTTACCAACCCGAAAGCTGCCGGTGCTTCGGTATTTGCCCTCTCTAACCGTGGGGCAAGTAGCGCAATGGCGAAATACCTGTCTGAACGCGAAAACCGCGCCGATGAAGTTGCCGGTAAAAAGGCGACTGACAAGGATCACCTATTGCAACAAGTGCTGTTTGATCTGGTGCAAACAGATACCATTAAAAATAGTCTGACGCTCGGCTCGCATATTCTGAAGAAGATTAAGCCGGTGCATAAACTGCACAGCCGCAACACCGAACAAGCGGCATTTGTGGTGTTGAAATCACCGTCGGTTCCTTCGGTGCTGGTGGAAACCTCGTTTATCACCAACCCGGAAGAAGAACGGCTGTTAGGCACGGCGGCGTTTCGTCAGAAAATCGCCACAGCGATTGCTGAAGGCGTGATCAGTTATTTCCACTGGTTCGACAACCAGAAAGCACATTCGAAAAAGCGATAAGTTATGAAACCCGACGCACACCAGGTTAAACAGTTTCTGCTCAACCTTCAGGATACGATTTGTCAGCAGCTGACCGCCGTCGATGGCGCAGAATTTGTCGAAGATAGTTGGCAGCGCGAAGCTGGCGGCGGCGGGCGTAGTCGGGTGTTGCGTAATGGTGGTGTTTTCGAACAGGCAGGCGTCAACTTTTCGCATGTCCACGGTGAGGCGATGCCTGCTTCCGCCACCGCTCATCGCCCGGAACTTGCCGGGCGCAGTTTCGAGGCGATGGGCGTTTCACTGGTAGTGCATCCGCATAACCCGTATGTTCCCACCAGCCACGCGAATGTGCGGTTTTTTATTGCCGAAAAACCGGGTGCCGATCCCGTCTGGTGGTTTGGCGGCGGCTTCGATTTAACCCCTTTCTATGGTTTTGAAGAAGACGCCATTCACTGGCACCGCACCGCCCGTGACCTGTGCCTGCCATTTGGTGAAGACGTTTATCCCCGTTACAAAAAGTGGTGCGACGATTACTTCTACCTCAAACATCGCAACGAACAGCGCGGTATTGGCGGGCTGTTCTTTGATGATCTGAACACGCCAGATTTCGACCACTGTTTTGCCTTTATGCAGGCGGTAGGCAAAGGCTACACCGACGCTTATTTACCAATTGTAGAGCGACGTAAAGCGATGGCCTACGGCGAGCGCGAGCGCAATTTTCAGCTCTACCGTCGCGGTCGTTATGTCGAGTTCAATCTGGTCTGGGATCGCGGCACGCTGTTTGGCCTGCAAACTGGCGGGCGCACCGAGTCTATCCTGATGTCAATGCCGCCACTGGTACGCTGGGAATATGATTATCAGCCAAAAGATGGCAGCCCAGAAGCGGCGTTAAGTGAGTTTATTAAGGTCAGGGATTGGGTGTAACTCCCTCACCCCCACTCCCGCATCCGCTGATGCAGCGTCAGTGACGGCTTCTCGGAAAACAGCTGCTGGTAATCCGTGGCAAATTGCCCCAGATGCCAGAATCCCCACTGCATGGCGGCGTCTTTTACCGTCATACTTTGCGACCACGGACTTATCAGTTCGCGGCGTACGGCGTTCAGGCGAATGCGTTTCAGCCACGCGTTCGGGCCAATGCCTAAAATAGCGTGAAACGCGTTTTGTAGCGTGCGGCGGCTGACATGCAGTTGATTACACAAATCCAGCACCGTCACCGGTTCGGACATGTTTTCCAGCACATATTCACGGGCGCGGGAAAGCAATCGACGGTAACTCTGATGACTGATGCTTTCCGCCGTCACCATTGGTTGCGCTTCTTCCAGCATGGCCCCCATCGCCATTAGCAAATTATCCCCCAGCACTTTTCGCACTGCAGGCTGATGGAGATTTTCCGGATTCTCGCAAAACGTCGCCAGCGCCTGTTGGACAAAGCCCCACAGCGCGGCTTTATGCTGCTCTTTCACTTCCAGCGCCGACTGGTTACGCAACATATGTAATACCCGATCCGGGTTATGCAAAAAGTTAGCCTGCCGGGTGATGACATCTTCAGAAAGCACCACGCCCAGGATCGTGTAATCATCCGGCGTGCTCAGTTCAAATTCAGTGCCACCAGGGCGGGTGGCGATTTCCGCGCTTCCCAGACATTGCGAACCGATAAATCCCTGCTCACCGCGCGTCGCCGGAATGCCAAACCAGAACGAGTTCGGCCAGACCAGGCACGACTGACGCAGCGCCAGACCGGTGTATTCACGAAAAACCTGAATATCATCGAGTAGAATTTCCGTAAATTCACCATGAAACTTGCCCGGATGCAGCTGATCGTAAATCTGCTGCCAGGCGGTAATCGTTAAAGCATGTTCATAGACATCCGTTGTCTGTCGTTGATGAACATTATCCACTTCGACCTTCGGCGTGAGCTTCAGGTTTTCGGGTAAGGATTCATGATAAAGATGGTGCAAATTGGCTGTACGGGTCTTTTTCATGATGTTAATGCCGGGTGTTGTAGGACACCCGGCACCTCCGACAGGTTAATGGGGCTTGAGACGATAACGACTACTGCGTTTACGTAACGTCCCGGCAGAAAAGAGCTGTTCGAGCGCATTTCTGGCTTTTTCCAGCGGCCAGCCAAAGTGGGCAGCCACTTCTCCTGCCGTCATTCCCTGACGTACTGATGTTAACAGCGCCAACAACTCGTCAGCAGATTCCGCGACGATAACTGGCGCGTCGGGTTCCCTTACGGGTTGCTTCGGCTGGCGGTTAAAGCCAGTAACCAGCCACTGGGTGTCATCGTCTGGCCGACCGATCTCCTTGCGGCTGATGACACGCCCGGTACGCATCGCGGCAGCACAACCTGCGTCCAGCGCCGCACGACACGCCGCCAGATCGCCTTCCACCACCAGCGTTAAGCGACCAGGGTCAAGCACTTCGTGACTGAGCAGACGAACGTTAGCTGCTTTGAGCATGGCATCCGCTGCATCTATCGCGGCGACCATGCCGTCCACTTCCAGCAATCCCAGTGCATTGATCATCGGCAACCTCCGTTACGCACGCTGGATTGGATTACGCGCGATTTCCAGCACTGCATCGGTAAAGGCGTTACAGGCTGCTTTACACGCGGCCTGGCTACCGGTTAAAAATGCTGCCGAGTAGTTGGTTTCAGACGGTGGCGGGACATAGGTCATCAGCTGTACGTCGGCAGATTTCAACGCTGCATCAATGCCGTAGGTCGCTTCCAGCGGCGGTGCCACCAGATACGCCATCGGATCGCCAAGCGTGATCCCGGCGGTTGATGAGAGATAAGAACCGGTACGCGAAACTACATGTGCCAGGAAGGCGGTGTTTTCTGCGTCATTGGCCCACTGGAAAGCTGCGCCATTTTCAATATGTGCAACCATCGCATCCAGACCGGCACGCACTTCCGCCGGGTTTGGCCCACCAAGCATAATCAGCACTTCACCGGCAGTCGGTGACGGGCCGTGTGCCGCTCCCGCATACAGCGAGCGACCATATACCACTTCGACCATCGCTTGTTTGGTCGCTTCGTCAGCCGCAATGTAGGTGACGTCGTCAGAATCGGCAGAAATCAGCCCGAGGCTACGAATATGCGGCGGCAATTTTAGTTCACGCGCAAATTCAGCGTTAACGGAGGCAATCACCCGCATGGCGGTTACCGACGGTCGAATCAAATCTAAAGCTGGCATGATGCCTCCTTATCGGGTCATGTTGATGCCGGATGCTTTCTGCTCCAGCATACGTTTCGCCAAATCCACAATGACGGCTGCGGCTTCAACCGGCGGCGTGCCGCCCTGGTGAATGTTAGAGATACAGGTGCGATCGGCCTCAACGGTGGTCGCCATACGCGGCGAGTAAACGGCGTAGCAGGAGAGGCTTTCTGACTGCCCTAACCCCGGACGTTCCCCCACCAGCAGGATCACCACTTTCGCGCCGAGGATCTCACCGATCTGATCTTCAATCTTCACGCGACCATAACGAACAAAGAATGGCGTGCCGACTTTCAGCCCGGCCTGTTTCAGGCCCGCCATCAGCGGCGGCAGGATCTCTTCGTAGTTGACGGTGATGGCATCAGTTGACAGGCCATCAGAAATAACGACCTGTACGTCCGGATTAGCAACACACTGTGCTTTCAGCGCTTCAACAGCTTCTGCACACAGGCGGCGGCCCATATCCGGGCGAGTCAGGTAGAGATTTTTGTCGCTAATTTCAGAGCGTACTTCCAGCAAGCCCTGCGCTTTCACCCACTCTTCCGGCACTTCTTTCAGTACGGTATCTTTCGAACGAGAGTGATCGGCCAGGAAACGCAGCAGCGCCTGGGTACGTGGACGCGGACCGGCACGACCGGTACAAACGCGGGCCACGGTGCTGCGGCGCAGTTCTGTTAATACGTCTGCGCGATGCGGGTTTTCAACACCAATCCACGCTTTTGCTTCAGCGGAACCTAAATCCAGCGCACAGCTTTCCGAGGTCACCGGTGCCGCACAGTTGGTGGTGGCGCACTTTGCTTCTGACGGCGCGGGGGCCGTTTGTCCCATTGACGCCATCACGCTGCGTACAATTTCTTCAATCTGTTTTTGATCCATGATGTGTTATCTCCGCGTCATCAGAAGAACAGTGACGGATCGCCCGCCCGTTTGGTCAGGCGACCGTTTGCCATAATGCCCATGCTTTCCAGCCAGCGTTCAAACTCCGGTGACGGGCGCAGGTTGAGTAACTGACGCACAGTGGCGGTATCGTGGAATGCGGTGGTCTGGTAGTTGAGCATGATGTCATCACCCAGCGGCATCCCCATGATGTAGTTGCAGCCTGCGGTGGCGAGCAGGATCATCAGGTTTTCGTTGAGGTTCTGGTCAGCGTCAGCGTGGTTGGTATAACAGCAGTCACAGCCCATAGAGATGCCGCTCAGCTTGCCCATAAAGTGATCTTCTAAGCCAGCACGGATAATCTGGCGGTCGTTGTAGAGATACTCCGGCCCAATAAAGCCGACCACGGTGTTGACGATAAACGGATCGTAATGACGCGCCAGCCCGTAGTTACGTGCTTCCATCGTTACCTGGTCTGCGCCGAAGTTAGCGCCAGCGGATAGCGCAGAGCCTTGTCCGGTTTCGAAGTAGAGGCAGTTTTCCCCGGCGATACGGTTGAACTCCGCGCCCACTGCGCGCGCTTCGTCGAGCATCGCCAGCTCCACGCCAAACTCTTTCAGCCCTTTTTCGCTGCCACAGATACTCTGGAAAATCAGCCCGCCCGGTGCGCCACGACGGATCGCTTCGATCTGGGTGGTGACGTGCGCCAGTACACAGCCCTGAGTTGGGATGTTGAATTTGTCGATCACGCCATAGATGGTATCCAACACGCGGCTTAAGTTTTCCACGTCGTCAGTCACCGGGTTAACGCCGATCACCGCATCGCCCACCCCGAAGGAAAGCCCTTCGTAGATTTGCGCGGCGATACTTTGCACGTCGTCACGGGTGTCATTTGGCTGCAAACGGGCGCTAAAGGTGCCCGGAATACCGATGGTGGTATTGGCCTTTTTGATTACCGGCATTTTCTTCGCGCCGTAGATCAGGTCCGCGTTGGAGCAAATCTTCGCTACCGCCGCGACCACTTCCGAGGTCAGCCCTTTGCGGGTAAAGGCAATGTCGTCCACGCTGGTTTCATCGCTCAGCACATACTCACGCAGTTCGCTGATGCTCCAGTTTTTAATCTGGTTGTAGGCCGTTTCGTTAACATCGTCCTGAATCAGCCGCGTCACGCAGTCATCTTCATAGGCAATCACCGGATTATTGCGGATGTCCGCTACGGTCATTTCCGACAACACCTGCTTTGCCGCCACGCGCTCCTGTGAGCTTGCCGCTGCGACGCCCGCCAGCACATCCCCCGAACGCAGTTCGTTGGCTTTAGCCAGCACCTCTTTTACATCCTTAAACTGATATACATTGCCGAACAATGTGGTCTTTAGTTTCATAAGTCGTTCCCTCAGGAAGAAGTGATGAGTGACATTTTTCACAGCCTTCAAACAATTCTATTTCATCGTTATCCCTTGTCCTGTAAGGTGTTACCCTTAATACGCCCGCTATTCATCCTGCCGAACGCAACCGAACGCGCCGGATACATGAGCGGGGTTATCGAGTCGTTAGATCGAGGTATCCGGTTTTGAGCAAGACACCACTGACAGCAAAGGCCATAGAGGCCGCACAACCGCAGGACAAGCCCTATAAACTCACCGATTCACAGACACCTGGCCTGTTTTTGCTGGTCCATCCCAATGGCAGCAAATACTGGCGATTCCGGTACTGGATAGACAAGAAGGAGCGGTTACAGGCTATTGGGGTGTATCCGCTGATTAGCCTCAAGGAAGCCCGCAAACGCGCCACAGAGAGCCGTTTACTGATAGCCCAGGGAATTGACCCAATGGATTTGGCACGCAAGGAGAAAGCCATTGATGCTCTTAATGCTATCGCCAGTTTTAAAGCTGTAGCAGAAGACTGGATGGCTACCAAGGTGAGCGGATGGAGTGAGAGCTATACAAAGCAGGTCAGATCGGCACTAGAGAAAGATGTTTACCCCGTGCTAGGTAAGCGGTCGATAGTGGATATAACGGCCCGTGACGTGCTGGCGTTACTACAGAAAAAGGAGCGCACCGCACCGGAACAAGCCAGGAAATTACGCCAGCGTATCGGGGAGATCTTCAAATTTGCCGTTATCACTGAACTGGTTAACCGGAATCCGGTTGCAGATCTGGATACGGCACTGAAAGCCAGACGCCCAGGCCATAACGCGTGGATACCGATTAATGAAATTCCGGCCTTCTACAAAGCCCTTGAGAGAGCTGGGAGCGTTCAGATTCAGACGGCAATACTTTTTGCTCATCCTCACAGCTTTGAGGACGGCAGAATTGCGCCTGATGCGCTGGGAATGGGTAGATCTGCAATCGGCAACAATCACATTGCCCGCTGAAGTCATGAAGGCCCGCCGACCGCATGTTGTCCCGCTATCCCGGCAGGCGGTCGAGCTATTACAGGACCAGTTTACCCGCAGCGGATACAGTGCTTTCGTCTTTCCTGGCCGATTCATGGACAAGCCACTTTCAGCCAGTGCCATCCTTAAAGCCCTGGAGCGTATCGGATACAAGTCGATAGCCACAGGCCACGGCTGGCGGACCACCTTTTCAACGGCGCTTAATGAGTCCGGCAGGTACTCACCAGACTGGATCGAAATCCAACTGGCCCACGTTCCGAAAGGCGTGCGCGGTGTTTATAACCAGGCGGCCTATCTGAAGCAACGACGGGCCATGATGCAGGACTACGCCGACGCCATTGATTCAATATTGGCTGGTGACGGCAACCCGCTTGAGCCGGAATGAATAATTAAGCGGGTTTTCTGCACGACGCAATTTTGCGTTTTGCACAGAGCGCGCGTCATCACTCAAAACCATAAAATCACCCTTCAGAATAACTATTCACTTTGCCGGATTCGTCCGGCTTTTGTATTGGCTAAATTATTCCATTATTCCAATTTGAATGGAATAAATTATTCCAATATCAATAACTTGAAGCCGTGTTTGCAATGGGCGATCCAGGGATTGAAAATAGGATCAACACAAATAAAAGCCCCCGGCATGTTGCAGCATTCCGGGGGCGACGTGGAAACAAGCTAAAGGAGAAATTCCACATGAATATTTTACCATCTGCCTATGTCTTGCAACAAGGCGAATCACTGGGCAAATACGATTTAAAGAAAATCGATTCCATCCCTGAAGAAGTACAGAACGCCATGCGTGATGGCCTGAATGACATCCGCTTTAATGGTTATCGCTGGGAATGCAACGCCAAAACTGGCTGGGTGCGTATAGCACCGATTTCATCACCTGCCGATGCAGAACCTGAATCACCAGAACAAAACAAGGAAGACGCCCGCGCTGAGTTCATGGCGTTGCAAGGTGAGTACCTATCGGTCAAGCCAGAAGGCAAAAGCGATAAAAAGTCCGCCACAGAGATCGTGAATGAATTACGCAGTAAAGCCGCCGCTAAGACTTCGCAGTCAGCACCGCAGCCGCCAGCACAGGAGCAGAAAGCGCCGGAAGAACCGGAAGCCATGCGGGATAAAGAGACACAATACCAAACGGAAGAAAAAGGAATTTATTGTAGTTATGTCTGTTTGGGTGCGGCACGTAAGGCATTTGTCAGAAGTGGTTGCGAGAATAAAGCTAAAGCTACAGCCTGGAGCGTATTATCCAGCATTGCGTCAGCAGCAAGAAAGCAGAATGATGGAGCTTATGTATCTGAAGTTTGCCAAGCAAAAATAGCTGATGAATGGGGCATGAATCGCCGAACCGTAATTCGCCAGATGAAAATCCTGGTTGAGTTAGGACTCATTGAGCCATACGGGGAATATGTTATTGGTCAGCACGCAAGAAAATACAGAATGCTTTTTCAGGTCGAGAACGCAAGATAACGACTAAAACGCATCAATGGGTCACCTAAAATGGTGGCCCTTTTTATTACTTAAACCATCAATAGACGTGTGACATTTGAGACACAGGTCAACAATTAATTAACAATAGACGTGTGACATTTGGGACACAGGTACGTGTGACATTTGGGATACAGGTCAGAGGGTGACGTGTGACATTTGGGATACAGGTCAGGCCATGACGTGTGACATTTGGGACACACATAGTAAGAGATCTGTATATTCTTTTTTCTTTTTAAGAGAAAGTAAGAGGCGCGCATTTTAAAAGAACACAAACAAGCAACAAGCCCAGTGGACCTTCGGAAGACTTCGAGCAATAGCCAGTTTAAAAAGACGGTCTGGCAGTGATGGTTATCATCGATAGCATTGAGCGCTACCGCACAAACTCACAGCAGTAGTAAGTAAACCGAAGGGAAGGCAAAGCAAAAGGATTCACCATCCTGCAAAGCCAATGTTTTATCGCGTATACAGGGAAACAGAAAACAGCAGCAATCCAGCGTATAACCAGGTGCGGACAGTACCATCACTAACGACAGCGGCCTGATGTGAACACTCAAGCAACTTTATCCCCGCCACCGACCACCGCAAACTATCATGACCGTGCCAAATTCGAAAGGAATGACCCATAGAACGCGATGAACACACATAAGCGCTACACTTGCTTACCTGAAAACTTCACAGCGTCACAGCGCGTTTTATACACGTTAAAATCGATGCGATTTCATTAAATTTTTTTCACTCGCCTGAATGGTGGCGATCATGACTGATTGCGACTATGGGCAAAAGCGCGGGTAAAAATTTTGGTACTACTCGCCAACCAGCATAGCACAAGGCTTAACTGGCTAGATTCGACGTCTGCATCGGACGCCGATCTGCATGTCGTCAGTTACTATTGAGCGTCTGGCTGGATCTGGGGTTATCCACCGTCCGTCAGTGCAGGACTGTCGAAGAATCAAGAACTTGCAGAAATGCAGGATAAAAGTTGATGTGCGCCGCTGGCGTTCACTAGAAGAATCAAGAACTTTAGCCAATGGCGAAAGTTAAACAAAATCAATATGGTCCAGTTTTGGGCAATAAATCACACGCAGATCCCGCCATGCCATTCCATCACACCACACAGAACGCTGAGATCTGATATTACAGCCGCACCATTCCAAGCCAGACGAATCAAAACAGACTTCCCCTTCCAAGTGGATAGCTAAAAATTAAGGCTGTCAGAATGCGTTATATTGCGTTTAAACGGCATCGAATTTTAATTAGTTTTTGTGCGCAGATTGCAGGCAAAAAAAAAATCCCGCGAGTAGCAGCGGGAAACAGAGACATATCGTTTTAGTTATTAATAGATCACATTTTGAGGCTGAGGATTTGCCTCACTAATATTATCGCGCCGTTACCTTGCGGGTGCAAATAATCTTTGCCAATCACAAAAACGTCATATTCGACAATGAAGCCGTGTTTGCACACATGCGACAGTGGGCGGTAAAATATATGTGTAAGGTTATCCAATTGGCCTATTTTTTCGTTCAGCGGCGGTTGTTTTCCTCCATATTTCCAGCCGCCGTTCCTTTTTCAAAGAGGTGACACAAAATGAACGACTTTCCCGAATTGATGAGCTGCGAAGAGGTCGCCCGCTTATTCTGTGTAAATAAACGTACGATTCTTCGGTGGATCGATAACATTCCCGGCTTCCCTATTCCCATTTCACCCGAAGGTACGCCAGTAAAATTCATCAAAAAAGAGGTTTTGGCTTACTTCTGGCGGGGTCGCAACCATTAATAACGAAATAAAATTCCATCACATTTGAGGCAAAACATCATGACCAATATCGAAAGATTAGACCGCGCCGCTGATATTATGCGCCGCAGATGGATTTATGACCCTGAAGCGGGTTTATTGTTTAGCCGTGAAACAAAAGACGTTATCAAAGGCAGCATGACCAATAAAGGGCATTTGGTTGTAACGGTACATGAAGGTAAATTCAAAGTGACACTCACCTATCAGAAAGCCTGCTATGTATACACATACGGCGCTTATGACGAGACATTATATGAAGTGCACCACGTTAATTTGAACAAACATGATAACCGCATCAAGAATATTCGCCTGATGCCGAAAGAAAAGCACCGCCGGATACATAAAAACGTCCGCAAACTTATTCGGCTGGGCCACACACAATGGCTTCAACCGCAATTAATTGAACAATCACTATAAACACAGGAGTAAATACCATGCATTCATTAGACAGTTATTTTCAGCGCACGACAGCCCCTAAATCAGCTGCCCAGGAACGCCGTGAGGAATTCCATGAGAAAGTGATGCGTTCTGCTGATTATATTGCGGACAAGTTCGTGGAAACGGTTCGTCCACTTGTTGATGAAGTAGCTGATAAACTTCAGTCTGAAATGCCGGAAGATATGGAAGGCACTGCAAAGCGGCGACTCATTTGCGAATTAAGTCGTCGTTTTGGCGTGTCAATAAGCGCTTTTAAATAATCGAAAAAAGGGGGGAAAGATAATGGACGCATTTGAGGTACTGGCAAATAAAGGCGCGGAACTGGTAGCACAGCGTGATAAAACCGCCAACGAAGGGGAACGCGCACTGTTAAATAAGCAGATTAAAGCGATCCGTATGGCCCAGTTTAAATTAATCAGCAATGAAGTTATCGAAACAATTAAACCGCAGATCCCACAAATCGTTGCTGACGCTATTAAAGCCGCCGGACTGGAGAAACGCATTGCCGGGCTGAAAACGAACGCAGAGAAAATGGAGATGCACAAACAGAGCGGTGCTCCGACTCCGGATGAGTACTTCTCACCGGATGCTGAGTTTATGGCGCAGGTTGAGGAACGTCTGGGTAGCTGTCTCACCGAGGAACAGCGTCGCTATTTTGATGGAGTGGATAGTTCGGCAGGTATTGACCTGAACTCGTATTTCGGTCGTGAAATTGAGCATTTTGATGCCGCCCCGTCTATGCCGGAGCCAGAACCAGAAATGGCCGCCGATCCTGAAGCTGAGCAACGGAAACGCGTATTCAATGCGATAGGGATTCGGTACTGATCGGATAAAAGAAAGCCGGGAATTACCCCGGCTGACTTAACAATGTGACCAATGAACAAATCGGACAAGACAAACAGGATAAGCAGTCTCGAAACAATGTTCGGGAACTATATTAGCACAAGTCCGGAGAAAATCATCATGTTGGCACTACGCATCATGCAGGGCATCGCTAAGACCCTCGCAGAACATGTCTTAGACCTGAAACATTCGCCACTGAGCAAACAGGCCATGAAGCGCCAAACGCTTCGTCTGTGGGCTGAATATTCGCTTGGAACTATCAATAAAATCATCGACATGAAATCGGGGCCGAGCAACCAGATCGCGGAGGAAATGGAGTTCATCAGGCGTTTAATTCTCATTCGCAGAGACATTCATAGCCAGTTACACAGCGTGGGAATCGATATTAATGATGGGACGGGCGATTAATTTTCGGACAAGTACTATGCGCGCGCGAGGAGCTGAACATGAAGCAAGATATTGCAGACAGGCTGGAGATACTCGAAGGCCAGCGGGCAGAAGCGAAACAACTACGTAAGCAGGCCAGAAGAGCGCACAGGAACTACGAAGCAGAATCACTGACCGCTTTCATCAACTTCACAAACCGTTGCATCCTGGAGTGTTACAGGGAGGATGCAGAAAACTGGCTGGATTCATTGCCAGAACAGACTCTGCATGAACTGAACGGCGACCAGTAAATAAATCCAGTACGTTTCCCGCAGTGCGCATAACGTACATTATGTGAAAAACAATATGGATGTATATCAGTATTGATTTCATTGGGAAAACTTGATTTTCAGTGACTTTGACAAAGAAGCATAGCTGATACATCTTTATAAGCCATTGATTCTATTAAACGATGTTTTTTGTGATTGGTTGAAGCAAACCTGAACACGAAGTCACTGAAGCGGCAATAAACTGTTTCATGGCGGAATTATTAGAGTAAAGAACAATCGGAGGTATCCGCACAACGCGGATGGCAATAACATGACTACAAATTTAGGTACGATTGAATATACCGTGGATGCAAAAACTGGTCAGCTTCTTATCGCGCAACGCCAAGCGGACGAATCGTTTGACAGAATTGAGCGCGGGGCCAAGAAAGCTGATTCCGGCATCAAGAAACTGAATACGCAGATGACCAAAACGTCTGCCGCAGTCAAAAGCAACCTTTCCCCGGCAATCCGTAACGCATCATACCAGATCGCAGACCTTGCTACACAACTTCAGATGGGCGGTAATGCGCTTCAGGCGTTCGCTGTGCAGGGTGCGCAGTTATTAGCTGGCTTTGGCACGATGGGCGCGGTAGCTGGCGCGGTGCTAGCTATCGCTGGCGCTATGGGCGGAAGCCTGGCACAAGGCGCTGATAGTGCAGCCGGATCGGTTGAGTATCTGGACAAGGCGATCACCAAACTGAACGAAGTCATAGCCGTAAATGAACAGGGCGTGACGGTGATGAGCGATAATTACGCCAGACTTTCGAAGGTTAACGCTGAAGTAGCGAAACAGATGCGAAACATGGCTGAAATACAGGCTATCGCGGCGCTTCGTGACCTGAAAGAACAGGCAAGCCAGGCGCAGGCTGAAATGTCGTCATTCTGGCGCGGCTTGCAGGGTGGTAAAGCTGACGCAGCAGCAGCAGCACAGGCACTTGATGACCTGGGAATCACGACCAACGACTATAAAGAAGCGATCGCCATACTTAACGCCAATCAGCCGGATACACAGGCGCAGATGGCGACGCTGGCTAAATCCGTGATGTATGTCGGCGAGGAATACAACCTGACAAACCAGCAAGCCTACGAATTTATCAGGGCGCTGAATAAGGCTGCGACAACGAGAACGCCGGAAGCCATGCAGGAACTATCTGGCTTCATGCAGGTTTTGCTACAAGACACCGAAAACGGTAACGAGGCATTCCGTGAACTGGCTATCAAATTCGTTGATGCACAAACCAAAGGCGCAATGCTGGAAGACCAACTAAACCGACTGAAAGGCGCTATCAGTGACGCAGCCACAGAAGCCAGAAACGCCAATTTTACCACTATGCTCAACACCGTCGCCGCACGCCTGGCAGCCATTGAGCAAGGTTGGGAGGCAGGCGTTAGGATGCAGATGAAAGCCCAGGGCTACACTGAAGAGCAGATCGATGAATATGTGAACATGGAAACGGCGTACCGTGATGCAAAAGCCGCTTTGGACGAGAAGAATAAGGCCGACCGTGAAGCTATTGCGCTATCCAAACGCCAAGCCGCAGAAGCAGCCCGCAAGGCAAAACAGGAAGAAGCTGAAGCACAACGCAAGGCCAAACAGTTAGCCGCGCAGAAGGAGCAGGCAGGACGCTTTACGCAGCAAGTAATGACGGAATACCTGACGACCGTAGATCCGGCAACAGGCAAGGCGTTTAACCCTGCCGCACAAGTAGAAATGCAGGAGCAGCAGAAGAAAGCGGCGCTGGATAAATACAGACAGTTGGGCGTCCTGGATGAACAGCAGTACCAGAACACGCTAACCGCCATCCAGAAAACCGCGTCAATGCGCCGCCAGCAAATCATCAAAGACGAGGCCGACACGTTATTCAACAATCAGCAACAGTTGATCGGGTCATTTGGTGACTTCTTCGGTGAGCTTGCCGGGGTGATTTCTGACGGTGTAGGTGAGCAAAATGCGGCATATCGGGCGATGTTTGCGGTGCAGAAAGGGTTTACCATGGCGGCGGCGGCCTTGAGTCTTCAGGAGTCGCTGGCGAAAGCAAACGCATTGCCGTTCCCTGCTAATATTCCGGCCTACGCGCAGGCGTTAACAGCAGGTACGCAGATTATCTCAGCTATTCGCGGGATCACCTTTGGTGGCGGACGCTACAACGGCGGTGCGGTTAATGATGGCAATCTCTATAGGGTCGGAGAGCACGGCAAGCCAGAGATCTTTCAATCTCGAAACGGCGAGCAGTACATGATTCCTGGTGAGGGCGGTAGAGTCATCCCTAATCGTGATATTAGCGGCGGTGGCGGCATCACGATGAACAATACGTTCAACATACAGGCCAATAACGGTTGGACCGAACAGGATAGCAAAGCATTGCAGCAGACGATTGAGAATACAGCGATGCGCTTGATGCAGAGGGAGTCAACCAGACCCGGCGGAATGCTCCAGGGTCGCCGCCGTTAACAAAATCCCACGCCAGGGGGAAGAGACTGGCGGCCCCTTCACGCTCCTACGCAAAAATTCCCTCACAATTACCCTGCTAATTCGCCAAATTTTCACCAAATGCGCCTGAACCGCTCAACCTTTAACCAGTCTCATAGCATGGACAAGTTCAAAGTAAGCCGCGCTACTGCGTACCGTTACCGCCAGCAAGCCGGAATACCGAGCAAGGCCGCCGGACTCAATTAACCCACCAAAACAAAGAGGCCAGCAACCACGCCAGCCCCTTTAACCTTCCTCACAATCCCCGCTGGCATTATAACCGCCATTCCCTGGTTTCATCATTTGCTGACTAACCTGTCATTTGTAGACAAATCCCATCACACCTAAATGATCAACCAATAAATTGACCCAAATCATTTTATCCGTCAGTTAACCAGGTGTATTTTGTAGCTAAAAAGGGGTCGCAAGGTTTAGCAACAAATATGAGGTGAAATCATGAAACACGATAGAGCGGAAATTATCTTCGATATGGTGCGTGTAAGAGTGTGCGCTATGGATACTAAGATTGCGCTGATAAGAGCGGGCGTGCCAGCCACCGCACAAGAACTGATGGCAATCATAGAAAAACGCGAATACGAACTAAGCAAAGCCAAAAGAGCATTTGCCTTAATCTACGCAAAATAAACACACGGGAGATTAAACAATGGATAAAAATGAAGTAATCCTTCTTAGCCGCCCTGCCATCTGCCGGATGCTGGGCGGAATTAGCAGAGGAACGTTTTATTCGTGGCGTAAGAAATGGGAACAGAACGGAACTCCATTCCCCGACCCTGTTGATGTGCTGGGAACCGGGCGGGGCGTCATGTATCGCTATCAGGATGTGATGAAATTCTTTAAATCAATTGGACTACTTTCTGACAGCGATACCCAGTAATCATCTAACTTGCTAATACCCGGCCCCGCGCCGGGTTTTTGATCCCTGTCAACTTCCCCATCAAAGCGGCTACCATCACCCGCTTTTTTGTTGATAAATTAGAAAGCAAAACGTTTAGCGACAAAATGAGGTAATGTATGGAATACATGGATTGGGTTGAGTTAGGCATGAACAAGCGCGCTCGCAAGATGACGCGGCAAGATGTCGCTGAGGCAATGGGCTTCAAAGGCAAAGGCGCTGCTAGCCACAAGTTTAAAGGGCGTCGCGATACAACAAACAAGACCGCTGATGATGTGTTTAAAATGCTCGCCGCAGTCGGTTGGCAAGCTGTCATCTTCGATAGCAACGGGAAGATCGTAATGGGTACGGCGCACGTTGATAGCCCAGACGGCATGGAACAAAAATTTATCAAGCGTTGCGAAGAACTAGCCAGAGAAAACGAGGCGCTAAAGGCTGAGATTGATATGTTGAAAAACCAGCTAAACAACAAAATCGATATTGTAGACAAACCAGTTAATCAACAAATCGAGACCAAGGGCGACGCTATTGTAGGAGAACCAGTCATGAAGGACTTAAGCAACAAAAGCGATATTACAGAAGAACCAGCTAAACAACAAAAAGCGGCTGGCGGACGTCCGGCAAAATTCAAAGTAGAACAGCTTGAGCAATGGCTTAAGGAGCAAGGCGGATACAAGGGGACTATCGACGATTTGGCGTTACATGCGTTCGGTAAGATCGGCAAAGATGGCAAGCTGCATGGCGCACCGGGCCGCCACTGGATGTACAAGGCGTTAGCTAAACTGGAGGACGAGGGGAAAATTGCCAAAGAGGCAGCGACAAGGAGCGGGATTAATATTGTTGCTTAACTCTTAAAGTCAACTATTAGCTACAAAACCCGCCATCGAGCGATAGCCCGACCCCGCGCCGGGCTTTGCTATACAGGCCATTCACTTTCACCGGATACACAGCCGGATATAATCCCACTAACACCCCGCCACACCGCACCACGCCTGATAACTACCGTATTCAGGAAGGAAATGCGAGTGATTTCACCGTCACCGGCACAACCGATCCGCCAAAAAGAGGCGTACCAATGTCGATATAGTCCCCCGCGCGGACAATCACTTCGTCAATGACTGCCAACGGGAGTTGTTGTAGCTGTGGGCGCAACAACATGCCCAGAGCTTTACCAAAGTCCTGCCCGGCCACCACCAGCAGGGGATGCGGATTCGGAAAACGCGCGACGAAATCGACCAACGCGTTGATGACCGTCAGTACCGCGGCGTAACGCACAGGCAGCGAGGCGGGAAGCGCCAGCACGTACGCGTCAGTTTTGGGATCAAGATCCAGCTGAATCAGCGCCTGTTGCCAGGCCCCCACCAGATCCGTTTCATCAATCGGGATCGCCACCGGCAAATTGCGCAGCGGCAGTTGTACGCCCTCAAGCCAGATTGTGCTGCCAGAGAGCGAAAGGGTATGCGCGCCCGCGCCAATCACCGTGGCGCGCACGGTTTGCGCCGGAAACTGTACGTTCATCTCACGCAGGCGCGGATGGTCATGCAGCGCAGTTGCCAGCAGCGGGCCAATATCGGCAAAACAGAACGGGTCGGCGGGCTGGTGGCGATAACATTCGCCCACGCCGCCAGAAAGCGTAATGATTTCGGGCGTAACACCTGCGGGCAGCAAACCGGTTTGCATCAATGCCTGCGCGAGCGGTGAGAGCGTTCCGTCAATCACTTCGACAATCAGTTCTGCCATCCGCCGGGTCACCTGCACCAGCTGCGCGCCGGTCAGCGAACGGGCGTCGGTGCCTGCACCGAAGCACTCATCCACAATCATCTGCCCCGGTTTATGAGCGTAAACCACGCGCCCGTGGCTGTCGGTTTCCAGCAGGCGACCACCGACGTTGAGGCAGGCGGTGCCGCTGATTTTTCCGGCATCGAACAGGGCGTAGTTCGCGGTGCCACCGCCGATGTCGATATTCAGTACCCGACACAGCCGTTGTTCAGAAAGGGTTTGTGCCCCGGCTCCGTGACCGGCGATCACGGATTCGAGGTGCGGCCCGGCGCTGGCAACGACAAAATCCCCCAGCGATTGAGAGAGCGCCATCACCGCCGGGCGAGCATTGCGGGTTTTCGCGCTTTCACCGGTGATGATGATGGCACCAGAATCAACGCTTTCCGGCGCAATGCCCGCAGCCTGATATTGCTCTAAAATCAGCGATTTCAGTTCCGCTTCTTTTAAACCACCCTGTTTATCGACAGGGGTAAAGAACACCGGGCTTTGCCAGCTAATTTCGCGTTTGATGAATTCGTAGCGCGGCACCTGCGACACCGCCGCACGGTTAACCAGTTCCAGGTGGGAGAAAATCACCTGGGTGGTGGTGGTGCCGATATCGATACCGACGCTCAATAGCTGGCGAGTGTTCACGATTGTGCCTCCGCTTCGGTTTTAGTCGTGGTCGCGTCTTCTTTTGGCACCAGCATCATCGCCACGCCAATCGCCGTTACGCCGCCGATCAACTTGCCGACAATCATCGGGAAGATCATGGCGTTCATGTTGGCAGCGGCGAAGCCTAAGTGGTCACCCAGGGCGAAAGCAGCGGAAACGGCGAAGGCGCAGTTGATGACTTTGCCGCGGGTATCCATCTGCTTCATCATGCCAAACATCGGGATGTTGTTGGCAAGCGTTGCCACCATGCCAGCTGCCGCAATGTTGTTCATATTCAGTAGTTTACCGACGCTCATCAGCGGTTTTTCAAACCAGCGAGTCAGCAGCAGCACCATTGGATACGCCCCTAACAGCACGCAGGAGATAGAACCGATAACTTCAATGGCGCGCATCACTTCACCGGGTTTATCGCCAGGAGCCATAAAGATAGGGTCCAGACCGGGGATCAGTTCCCAGCCAAGGAGGAATTTCACTACCGCGGCAGCAAGACCGAGGGTGATCAATGCAACGAGGAATTTGGCGAAGATCTGGAAGCCGTTGATCATTTTTTCCGGGATGAATTTCAGCCCCAGCGCCACCAGCACCGCAACGATAAGTACCGGGATCATGTTCATCAGGATCAGCGCAAAGGTGAATTCCACCGGCTGACCATTGATCTGCACACCGGAGTACATAGCAACCAGACCACCAGCAATACAGCCAATCGGAATGGTCACAATGCCCGCCAGCACGCCGAGCGCCAGATAACGACGGTCAGAAGGTTCGATAATGCCGAGCGCCACCGGAATGGAAAACACAATCGTTGGCCCCATCATCGACCCGAGAATTAACCCAGAGTATAGCCACGCTGCTACGTCGCCGCCCGCCAGCTCTTTGGCGAGGAAGAAGCCGCCCATATCGCACGCCAGCAGTGTTCCGGCGAACATCGATGGGTTAGCGCCGAGCATTTCGTAAACCGGAATAATTACCGGCCCGAGAACGTGAGCCAGTACCGGTGCCAGCGCGGTCATACCGACCATCGCCAGGCCCAGTGCGCCCATTGCCATAAAGCCTTCTTCGAACTGACCGCCTGATCCTTCGATACTTTTACCGAACTTACCGAGGAAACGAGCAGAACCGCCGAACTGCGACAGGATCCTGTCTACGGCAGCTATCAGCATAAAGAACATCATGATGTACATGATGATTTCGTTAATTCCCATCGCCTTTACTCCCTGTTAGTTGTTATTTATTGGCGGATGCGGCGTAAACGCCTTATCCGCCCTACATGTGCAATCCCGTAGGCTGGATAAGACGCGGCAAGCGTCGCATCCGGCAATTGCACCGCGCCACTGGCGGATGCGGCGTAAACGCCTTATCCGCCCTACATGTGCAATCCCGTAGGCTGGATAAGACGCGGCAAGCGTCGCATCCGGCAATTGCACCGCGCCACTGGCGGATGCGGCGTAAACGCCTTATCCGCCCTACATGTGCAATCCCGTAGGCTGGATAAGATGCGGCAAGCGTCGCATCCGGCATTTATTGCGCCGCTGCGTACAGGCCGACAATCTGCTCCAGGCTGGCGGTACGCGGGTTACTGCGCAGACAAATATCTTCCAGCGCGGCCTGCGCCCATGCGCCGTAATGCGCAGATGTCGCACCAACATCGCCCAGTCGTTTACCAATCCCAACTTCCGCAATCAGCTCACTTACCGCGTTAATAGCGTCACGATCGTCGGATTTTTTAGTTCGCAGTGCCCGACCAATCTGACTAAAGCGTTCACGACAAACCATCCGGTTAAATTCCATCACCGTTGGCAGCAACATGGCGTTCGCGAGACCGTGCGGAATATGCAGCGCCGCGCCCGGCTGATGCGCCATCGCGTGGCACAACCCAAGACCCGCACTGGAAAACGCCATTCCCGCCATACATGAAGCCAGTAACATGCTCTCGCGCGCGGCAAGGTCGTGACCGTAGCCCACCGCTTTCGGCAGCGATTTGCCAATCATCGCAATGGCACCAATCGCCAGGCTGTCGGTAAACGGTGTAGCGTTCAGGGCGCTGTATGCTTCAATGGCATGGGTTAACGCATCAATGCCGGTCATCGCCGTGACATGCGACGGCACACCTTCGGTCAATGCGGCGTCGAGGATCGCCACATCCGGCATCAGCGAGGCATGGGCTAACACCTGCTTGCGCCCGCTCACCGCGTCGATAATCACCGTTACATTGGTGGTTTCAGAGCCGGTTCCGGCGGTCGTTGGAATGGCAATCAGCGGCAAGCGCGGTTGCAGAACGCTGGTTTCTGACATCTCTGCCAGCGTGCTATCGGGGTTCGTCACCAGCAACGCCACGGCTTTCGCCGCATCCAGCACCGAGCCGCCGCCAAATGCGATCACCCCATCACAGCCTGACTCACGCAACTGCGCCACGGCTGCACACACGTCGGTAATGCACGGTTCGCCCACCGGACATGGCCAGAGCGTCATGGCGATGCCTTTAACAGCCAGGCTGCGCGTCAGCCCGGCGGTCATCCCATAAGCGCTAACTTAAGGGTTGTGGTATTACGCCTGATATGATTTAACGTGC
>OAVY01000088.1_pt1 | contig 49854 bp, 55 predicted proteins | sample 1476481 | NCBI WGS metagenome assembly OAVY01 (sample SAMEA2580116, study PRJEB22360) | human gut metagenome | biome: human gut; feature: human-associated habitat; material: faeces | place: Denmark | collected 2008/2010 | reverse complement strand
TGAAACAACTTCTTGAGGCTGGTGTTCACTTCGGTCACCAAACTCGTCGCTGGAACCCTAAGATGGCTAAGTACATCTTCACTGAACGTAACGGAATCCACGTTATCGACTTGCAACAAACTGTAAAATACGCTGACCAAGCATATGACTTCATGCGTGATGCAGCAGCTAACGATGCAGTTGTATTGTTTGTTGGTACTAAGAAACAAGCAGCTGATGCAGTTGCTGAAGAAGCAGTACGTTCAGGTCAATACTTCATCAACCACCGTTGGTTGGGTGGAACTCTTACAAACTGGGGAACAATCCAAAAACGTATCGCTCGTTTGAAAGAAATCAAACGTATGGAAGAAGATGGAACTTTCGAAGTTCTTCCTAAGAAAGAAGTTGCACTTCTTAACAAACAACGTGCACGTCTTGAAAAATTCTTGGGTGGTATCGAAGATATGCCTCGCATTCCAGATGTAATCTACATCGTTGACCCACACAAAGAACAAATCGCTGTTAAAGAAGCTAAAAAACTTGGTATCCCAGTTGTAGCGATGGTTGATACAAACGCTGATCCAGATGAGATCGATGTAATCATCCCAGCTAACGATGACGCTATCCGTGCCGTTAAATTGATCACTTCAAAAATGGCTGATGCTATCATCGAAGGTAACCAAGGTGAAGATGCTTCTGCAGATTTCCAAGAAGCAGCTGCAGCTGATTCAATCGAAGAAATCGTTGAAGTTGTCGAAGGTGACAACAACTAATCTTTAAGATTGGTTAGGGCTATATGCCCACTTAAGATACGACAAACACCTAAGGGGCGGGGCTCAGCCCTGCCCCTTAGTTTGATAAAATAAATTTGGAGAAAAACAAAATGGCAGAAATTACAGCTAAACTTGTTAAAGAATTGCGTGAAAAATCTGGTGCTGGTGTCATGGACGCTAAAAAAGCATTGGTTGAAGTTGAAGGTGATATCGAAAAAGCGATTGAATTGCTTCGCGAAAAAGGTATGGCTAAAGCAGCTAAGAAAGCTGATCGTGTTGCAGCTGAAGGTTTGACTGGTGTTTACGTTAACGGTAACGTTGCAGCAGTTGTTGAAGTTAACGCTGAAACTGACTTCGTTGCGAAGAACGCTCAATTCGTTGAGTTGGTAAACGAAACAGCTAAAGTAATTGCTGAAGGTAAACCAGCTAACAACGAAGAAGCACTTGCATTGACTATGCCTTCAGGTGAAACTCTTGAAGCTGCATACGTGACTGCTACAGCTACTATCGGTGAAAAGATTTCATTCCGTCGTTTTGCAGTTGTTGAGAAAACTGATGCCCAACACTTCGGAGCTTACCAACACAACGGTGGACGTATCGGTGTTGTTTCAGTTATCGAAGGTGGAGATGATGCTCTTGCAAAACAAATCTCAATGCACATCGCAGCGATGAAACCAACTGTTCTTTCATACACTGAATTGGACGAACAATTTGTTAAAGATGAATTGGCACAACTTAACCACGCTATCGATCAAGATAACGAAAGCCGTGCAATGGTTAACAAACCAGCTCTTCCACACCTTAAATATGGTTCTAAAGCTCAATTGACTGATGCTGTTCTTGCTCAAGCTGAAGAAGATATCAAAGCTGAGTTGGCTGCTGAAGGTAAACCAGAAAAAATCTGGGATAAAATCATCCCAGGTAAAATGGACCGCTTCTTGCTTGACAACACTAAAGTTGACCAAGCTTACACTCTTCTTGCTCAAGTTTACATCATGGACGACAGCAAAACAGTTGAAGCTTACCTTGAATCAGTAAACGCTTCAGTAGTAGAATTCGTTCGCTTTGAAGTTGGTGAAGGTATCGAAAAAGCATCTAACGACTTTGAATCAGAAGTTGCAGCTACAATGGCAGCAGCACTTAACAACTAATTCTAGTTGCTAGATAAAAGGAAAGAAGTTACGTAAATGAATCGTAACTTCTTTTTTGTTGTTATTAAAAAACATCTGAGCATGCCCCAGACGTTAACAAAGTAATTAATGAGCGAAGGTATTTACACCAAGTAGAAGAGAGAGTGTTCCCATGATGATACCTGCAAGGATAACCCCCAGCATAACGGCAATAACACTACGTTTAAAGTCCCAATCTAGGATAGATGCTGCTAGGGTACCAGTCCAGGCTCCTGTTCCTGGAAGTGGAATTCCCACAAAAAGGAGGAGGGCCCAGAAGACCCCCTTATCTCCGGCAGCTTTTTCAAGTTTTTGGCCACCACTGTGACCTTTTTTAAGACACCAGGTAAAGAAGCCACCAATTAGAGGTTTGTCTGTTCCCCATTCGAGAACACGGCGGGCGAAGAAGAAGATAATTGGAACTGGAATCATGTTCCCAATAACACAAAGAATTAAGGCTTGCCACCAAGGGATACCTGAGGCGATAGCAACAGGAACGGCTCCACGGAGCTCAACCAAGGGAATCATAGAGATTAAGAATGCAATGATGTATTTCATGAGTAACCTTTCATAGAGAAATAAAATAAAGACTAAAAGTCACAAGAGCTTTATCAAGAGTGATAAGACTAATACTACTGCGAAAGTGCTAAAAAGTACTTGTTGGATTAGGTGGGGCTCAGCCTGTCAAAGTGGATCAAACACTTAAAGTTACCTAATATTTTAGTCTTATTTATTGTATCTTATATGGTCTCTAATGACAACTTTAAAAAGCTTTTTGAAGGTATAGTTTCCCATGTGCTGACATTTTTGGTATAATAATAGTCAGTTATAGTCAAATTAGACTGGAGGAATTAAGATGGCAAGAAATACATCAGATAGTATAGAAGAATATATTAAAGAATTGCTGGGCCAGTCTGGAATTGCTGAGATTCAACGCTCGAACTTAGCAGATACTTTTCAAGTTGTACCGAGTCAGATTAATTATGTTATTAAGACCCGCTTTACAGAAAGTCGTGGTTATATTGTTGAGAGTAAGCGTGGAGGTGGCGGTTATATTCGTATCGTCAAAGTCAGATTCTCTGATAAGCACCACATGATTAATGATTTGCTTCAGAACTTAGCGGATCAGCTCAGCGAGCAGGTATTTACAGACTTGATCCAGTTGCTTTTTGATGAAAAAATCATCACAGAGCGTGAGGGAAATTTGATTTTAGCAACTGCTAGTGATGATATTTTAGGCGCAGATGCGGCTGCTATTCGTTCGCGTATTCTACGCTCGCTATTACTTAGATTGGATAGAAAAGGAAATTAGATGACGACATATTCAAGAAAAATGCAGGCCATTTTCCATCGTGCTCAGCTTGAGGCAGAGCGTTTTGGAAGTCCTTTCTTGGAGACTTGGCATGTGCTTCTGGCTATGGTTGAGGTTCCAGGATCTGTAGCTTACCTAACATTTACTGATTTTGAGGACCGTATTCGTGCGGAAGAGATTGAGACCGCTGCTGTACTAGCGATGGAGAAAAGTCCAAAAGACTTGTCTGAATCAGATATTATCGATTTACGTGCACAGTCACATGCTTTAGAGGCTATGTTGCAAGAGGCAGAGGGAATTGCTAGTGTAACTGGTGCTGTAGAGGTAGGGTCTGAACATGTATTGATGGCCTTCCTTCTTCATAAGGATTTGATGGTTTGTCGTCTCCTTGAAGTTGCTGGTTTTCAATATAAGGATGACAGCGATAAGCCTCGCATTATCGATTTACGACGTTCTTTGGAGCGTTACGCAGGTCTTAGTAAGCAAGATTTGAAGTCCATTCATGACCTTCGTAAGCCTAAAAAATCAAAGGCATCAGGAAATTTTGCTAATATGATGCAGCCTCCTCAATCTTCTACTGGGGAGTTGGCAGATTATACCAAGGACTTAACGGCAGTGGCCGAGTCAGGTGCTCTTGATCCTGTTATTGGACGTGAGAAAGAGATTTCACGCATGATTCAGGTTTTGAGTCGTAAAACGAAGAATAACCCAGTTCTTGTAGGTGAAGCAGGTGTTGGTAAGACGGCACTTGCGCTTGGCTTGGCACAGCGTATTGCTTCAGGCGAAGTACCTTTTGAGCTGGCTGATATGCGTATCTTAGAGCTTGATATGATGAGTGTGGTTGCAGGAACACGTTTCCGTGGAGACTTCGAAGAACGTATGAATCAAATCATCGATGAGATTGAAGCTGATGGAAAAATCATTCTCTTTATTGACGAACTGCATACGATTATTGGTTCTGGTTCAGGTATTGATAGTACCTTAGATGCGGCAAATATTTTGAAACCTGCTCTAGCTCGTGGAACCCTTCATATGGTTGGAGCTACCACTCAAGCAGAGTATCAAAAGCATATTGAGAAAGATGCAGCTCTTTCTCGCCGTTTTGCTAAGATTACAATTGAGGAGCCAAGTGTAGCTGAGGCGATTGATATTCTAAAAGGCCTACGTTCGTCTTATGAAGACTATCATCGTGTAACGATTACTGATGAAGCAGTTGAGACAGCGGTCAAGGCGGCGCATCGTTATTTGACGAGTAAAAACTTGCCTGACTCTGCCATTGACCTTTTAGATGAAGCAAGTGCAACTGTTCAAGGTCGTATTAAAAAAGAAGCCAAACGTGAGATAACGCCTTTGGATGAAGCGCTTCTATCTGGTGATATGAAGGCTGCTGTTAAACAATATAAGGCTAGCCAAAAAGCAAAATTACCAAAACCTGCCTTGGTAGATGCGGATCAGATTATGCAAACCCTTAGTCGTCTATCAGGTATCCCTGTTGAGAAGATGACTCAGGCAGATAGCAAGCGTTACTTAAATCTGGAAGCAGAGCTTCACAAACGTGTTATTGGTCAAGACGAGGCAGTTTCAGCGATTAGTCGTGCTATTCGTCGTAACCAGTCAGGTATTCGTACTGGAAAACGTCCGATTGGTTCCTTCATGTTCCTTGGGCCTACTGGTGTTGGTAAGACAGAATTGGCCAAGGCATTGGCGGAAGTTCTCTTTGATGATGAGTCAGCTTTGCTTCGCTTTGATATGTCAGAATACATGGAAAAATTTGCGGCTAGCCGACTTAACGGTGCTCCTCCAGGTTATGTTGGATATGATGAGGGTGGTGAATTAACAGAGAAAGTTCGCAATAAGCCTTACTCAGTTCTCCTCTTTGACGAGGTGGAAAAAGCTCACCCAGATATTTTCAACATCCTCTTACAGGTTTTGGATGATGGTGTCTTGACGGATAGTCGAGGTCGTAAAGTTGACTTCTCAAATACCATTATCATTATGACTTCGAACTTGGGAGCGACTGCTCTTCGTGATGATAAGACTGTTGGTTTTGGAGTCCAAGACATTTCTCATAATCACCAAGCTATGCAGTCACGTATCATGGAAGAACTTAAGAAGGCCTACCGCCCAGAGTTTATCAACCGTATTGATGAAAAGGTTGTCTTCCATAGCCTAGAGGAAGAGCAACTTCGTGAGATTGTCAAGATTATGGTAAAACCGTTGGTTTCAGCTTTGGCAGAAAAAGGAATTGACTTAAAATTCCAACCAGCTGCTCTCAAGCATTTGGCTAAAGATGGCTATGATGTTGAGATGGGTGCTCGTCCATTACGTCGTACGATTCAAACTCAAGTGGAGGACAAGTTATCTGAGCTCTTACTAGGTGGCCAAGTAGTTAGTGGACAAACTCTTAAAATCGGCTGCTCGAAAGATAAATTAACCTTTACAGTAGTGTAAAAATCAAACAAAAAGACAGATTACAGGTGTAGTTTGTCTTTTTTTGTGTCAATAGGAGTCAAGGTAGAGTCAATCTTTCTGTAAAGATGGGGTAAAAGAAAAAGCCGAGCAAAGCTCGACTGTAATAATTAGAGTTTTTCGTTGACAAAGTTGACAAAGTGATTCCACCAGACCTTGAGGAAGAAGCTTTTCTTAACTTCTTTACCAGCAACCAGTTCCATGCTAGGCATACCTTGGTTAGGCAAGTAACCTTCTCCTACAAGTGATTTATCTTCAAAGGTAGCCGTTCCAACCTTGTCACTTGAGTTGACAGGGGCTTGGACTTGATTGGTAGTGACTTTAATATGTTTACTATTGTTAGCATCTATTTTTTGGATGATATTAAAGTCAGACTTAGCAACAGCAGTGACTTGCTTAGATTTACCATCAATAACATGGGCTTGACTTTTACCGATGGCTTGTCCTTTTTTGGCAATGGTCTTGCTTTCCCAATGATAGACAACGTAGTTAAGTAGGTCATTTGTTGCAGTGAAACGGGCGTAGTCATCAGTATCGGTATTATCAGCATTCAAAATGACTGTGATAATGCTCATGCCACTTTCATTTGAGTGGGCCACGAAGGAAGCACCGGCTAAATCAGTGGTTCCCGTTTTTAGGCCATCCACCCCTTTACGGTAACTAGGTTGTCCCTTAAGCATATAGTTGAAGGTTTTAAGTTTGTTGACACCATCAAAATCAGCTTCAGTTTTTTTAGTGATGTCGAGAATTTCAGGATATTCTTTCACCACGTGTTGTGCAATGATAGCAACATCTTTAGCACTCATGGTATTTTCTTCGTCTGATTTAGAGCCTGGATAGATATTGTCACCTAAGTAAGAATTATTGAGACCAGAGGCATTGACAATCTTGGCATCAGTGATACCCCAATCTTTAAGTTGGGCTTTCATCATGTCGACAAACTTACTTTCGGTTCCTCCGATTTCTTCGGCTAGAGCAATCGATGCACTATTGGCACTGGAAATAAGAGTTGCGTCAAGAAGTTGTTTGACAGTGTATTTGCGGGCATCTAGTGGGATATTGGATACTCCGGCACTGACAGTTAGTTCAAAGGGGTAGTCAGAAATATCAACTTTGCTGTTCCATTTGAGGTCTCCCTGATCTACCGCTTTATAAACCATGTAGGCTGTTAGGAGCTTGGTAATAGAGCCAATCCCTGTAGAAGTGGTTGCATCTTTTTCGTATAAAATTTTGCCAGTAGTAGCTTCGACAGCAATGGCATGTTTGGCTGCGGCATCATATCCTTTTTTCTTATCTGCTGCAAAAGCAGGGGCTACGCTTCCCAGACAGAGTAAGAAGGTCATCATAAGCGTAATCAGTTTTTTCATGGTTTGTTCCTTCATGTGTTTTGGATATTTATTATACCACATTTTGAGAGGAACATAAGGTGTAGAGAAGGGGCATTTACTAACAGGACTAATTTTGAAGGCAAGATAAAACTACCTTTTGATATCTAAAAGGTAGTTTTGTGTTTACTTATTTCCTGTAAAGAAATTAACGATATGGTTCCACCAAACTTTTAAGAAGAAACTTTTCTTGATAGATTGGTTGGCTGTTACCGAAATTTGAGGCGGATCAGAGATGTAACCTGTTCCTACGAGATTCTTATCATCAAAGGTTGCTGTTCCAATAGTGTCACCTTTTTTGATAGGTGCTGTTATGGTTTTTGCTTTGATTTTAACAGCATCATTTTTGCTGTTTATTTTTTGAATGACTGTGAGGTCTGACTCGAGCTTAGCAGAGATGGTTTGACGGTCTCCATCGGCTACCTTAATATCATTTTTCTTGACGATTTGTCCTTTGGTGTTGAGGGTTTTGATTTCCCAGTTTTGAGTCACATAATCTAGCAACTCATTTGTGGCTGTGAATCGAGCAGCTTCATCCTCTCCGCCATTGTCCGCATTCATAACAACTGTAATCAAACTCATGCCATTTTCATTGGAGTGGGCTACAAAGGATGCCCCTGCAAGTTCGGTTGTTCCAGTCTTGAGTCCATCAACGCCTTCACGGTAGTTGTCTTGCCCCTCCAACATGTAGTTGTGTGTCGTTAATTTGTTGTCACCTTCGAAGTCAGTTTCGGTTTGCTTGGTGATTTCAAGTACCTGAGGATAGTCTTTGATGAGGTGGTCCGCAATAATTGCAACATCTAGGGCGCTCATCGTATTCTCGTCATCTGGTTTTGAGCCAGGATAGCGGTTATCCCCAAGATATTTATTATTTAGGCCAGAAGCGTTATATAATTTAGCATCTGTAATGCCCCATTCTTTTAGTTGGGCTGTCATAGTGTCAACGAAGGCACTCTCTGATCCTGAGATTTTTTCAGCCAGAGCAATAGCAGCACTGTTAGCGCTGGAAATGAGGGTGGCATCTAGGAGTTGTTTAACAGTGTATTTTCGGGAATCCAGTGGGACATTTGAAACTTCTGAATCAACGGTTAAGTTGAAAGGATAGTCTGAAATATCTACTTCAGTGTCCCAGGTAATTTTTCCTTGATCAACTGCTTTATAGACCATGTAGGCTGTTAGGATTTTAGTCATTGAAGCCACACCATCAGGAGTAGTGGCGTCCTTTTCATAGAGGACTTTTCCTGTAGTTGCTTCGATAGCAATCGCATGTTTAGCGGAAACATTGAAGTCATCTGTCTGTTCTTGTGCTAGAGCAGGTGTTACTAGGCCTAGTAAGATTAAGGCAATCATAATGATGTGTTGTAATTTTTTCATAGTCATTCCTTTGTCTCTCATAAGTGTTTATTATATCACAAAACGACTTAAATATCTGAGAGAAAGGGAATCTTAGCTGCTAACTTATGCCGGAGCTCTGCCATTTTTGACTATATTATGGTAAAATGAAAGTTATATCAAATGAATGACATAAAGTTGACCGGTTCGTTTTTATAAGGGCTGGTCATGGATAAAAAGAGGGATCAAACATGGCTAAACAAACTTTTGAGATGACCTTTTCAGGACGCCCGCTTGTCGTTGAAGTTGGGCAGGTAGCCAAGCAGGCTAATGGTGCTGTCGTCGTGCGTTATGGAGATACAACGGTATTATCAACAGCTGTTATGTCTAAAAAGATGGCAACTGCAGATTTCTTTCCTTTACAGGTTAATTATGAGGAAAAAATGTATGCAGCTGGTAAGTTCCCGGGGGGCTTTAACAAGCGTGAGGGTCGTCCTTCAACAGATGCCACGTTGACTGCTCGCCTCATTGACCGTCCTATTCGTCCTATGTTTGCGGAAGGCTTCCGAAATGAAGTTCAAGTCATTAACACCGTCCTCTCTTATGATGAGAATGCTAGTGCTCCGATGGCGGCTATGTTTGGCAGCTCTTTAGCTCTTTCTATTTCTGACATTCCTTTCAATGGTCCGATTGCTGGGGTTCAAGTGGCCTATGCCGCAGAAGATTTCATCATCAACCCAAGTGCAGCGGATAAGGAAATTTCACTTTTAGACTTGACAGTGGCAGGTACCAAGGAAGCTATCAATATGGTAGAGTCGGGTGCTCAGGAATTGTCTGAGGATATTATGTTGCAAGCACTCTTGAAGGGACATGAGGCTATTCAAGAGTTGGTTGATTTCCAAAATTATATCGTTGCAGCTGTTGGTAAGGAAAAGGCCGAGGTTGAACTTCTACAAGTTGATGCTGATTTGAAAGTCGAAATCGAAACCGCTTATTATGATCAGTTAGCTAAGGCTGTTCAGGTGGAAGAAAAACTAGCGCGTGAAGCAGCAACCCAGGCTGTTAAAGAAGAGGTCCTTACTTCTTATCAAGAACGCTTTGCAGAAGATGAAGATAAGGAAACCATTCTGCGTGATGTAGCAGAAATCCTTGAGCAGATGGAACATGCTGAAGTACGCCGTCTCATTACCGAGGATAAGGTTCGTCCAGATGGTCGTCGTGTGGATGAAATCCGTCCTTTGGACGCAGAGATTGACTTTCTTCCTAAGGTTCATGGTTCAGGTCTCTTTACACGTGGACAAACTCAAGCTTTGTCAGTTTTGACTTTAGCACCTATGAGTGATACACAACTTGTTGATGGTTTGGATCCAGAGTATAAGAAACGCTTCCTTCACCACTATAATTTCCCTCAGTATTCAGTGGGTGAAACAGGGCGTTACGGTGCACCAGGTCGACGTGAAATAGGTCACGGAGCCCTAGGTGAACGTGCCCTTGCTCAGGTTCTTCCAAGTGTTGAAGAGTTCCCTTATGCTATCCGTTTGGTAGCAGAAGTCTTGGAGTCAAATGGTTCTTCCTCACAAGCCTCTATTTGTGCAGGAACCTTGGCTCTTATGGCTGGTGGTGTACCGATTAAGGCGCCTGTTGCAGGGATAGCTATGGGGCTTATCTCAGATGGTACTAACTACACTGTCCTGACTGATATTCAAGGTTTAGAAGACCATTTTGGAGATATGGACTTTAAAGTAGCTGGTACACGTCAAGGAATTACAGCTCTTCAGATGGATATTAAGATTTCAGGTATTACACCTGCCATTCTCGAAGAGGCTTTGGCTCAAGCCAAGGTAGCTCGTTTTGAGATTCTTGACGTTATTGAGTCAGCAATCGCTGAGCCACGTCCAGAATTGGCACCAACAGCGCCTAAGATTGACAGTATTCAGATTCCTGTTGACAAGATTAAGGTTGTCATCGGTAAAGGTGGCGAAACGATTGACAAGATTATCGCTGAGACTGGTGTCACTATCGATATCGATGAAGAAGGTCTTGTTCAGATTTTCTCTAGTGATCAGGATGCCATTAACCGTGCTAAAGCTATCATCTTTGATCTTGTACGTGAAGCTAAGGTTGGAGAGGTTTACACTGTACCAGTTGTGCGTATTGAAAAGTTCGGTGCCTTTGTTCACCTCTTTAATAAGACAGATGCTCTTGTCCACATCTCAGAACTAGCTTGGGAACGCACTGAGCGTGTCGAAGATGTGGTTAAGGTTGGGGACATGGTAACTGTTAAAATTATCAAAATCGATGAAAAAGGACGTATCGATGCCTCAATCAAGACCTTGCTCCCTAAGCCTGAAAAGATTGAGGACGGGGAAAATAAAGGAGAGCATCGTCACCGCCGTCGTTCTCATCACAAACCACGCCACCATAATGAAAATGGTGAAGCACCGAAAAATCCTGATAAATCAGAAACGAAAGAACAGATAGAAGAATGACAGAAAATCAAGAATTGCAAGCTTTTGATGAAACTCTAAAAGAATTTTTAAAGGAACCAGACCACTTTTTGACCAGTCTGGCTTTGGTTAATCACCTACAACGTACTCCCGTCTTGGCTGCCCAAGACCTCTACGCAGTTGAAGTGGAAGGCAAGAAGGTTGTTCCTGTCTTCACTAGTGAACAGGACTTACAATCTTTCAAAGCTACTCAAGAGAGTGCTCGAGAACAGACTTGGATAGAACGTTCAAGCTTAGATATCCTAACACAACTGGTTCAGGCAGAGCTTTTTGGTCTTGCTTTCAATTTAAAAGAGGATGGTGATTTCTCAAATACCACTCTTTTTGCAAGCAGTGAACTTATCCAGTTTATCAACTATTTCACTCAGACCTTAAATAATCTTTTGGGTGAGGAAAATCAAAAGGCAGATTCCAAAGATAAGATTTATCTTGTTCCAGCCTTCATTCACAAACGCGAGGAAGATGGTCAGGATGACCGTCTCTTCGCGACCATGTCGAATGCAGAGGGACAGAGTTATGTGCCTGTGTTTACGAACTTAACGAGCTTTGCAAAATGGTACGGTAACGAAACTTTTGGCCTACCTTTCCGTAAGGCTAAAGGGACGATTTTACAATGGCCACTGTCAGAAATTTACCAGCCTTCAACAGGTGAAAATGAGTTGGATAAGGTTCAAGGTATTGTCATCAATCCGTTTGATGAGCAACCTGAGTTAGTCGACTGGTCTTATTTTGAAGGGGATAGCGAGTAGAATTAGTGTTCACAGCTTTCCACTTTAAAGAATAGTAGGGCTACAACAAACAATAATAGCAATAATGATGTAAGGAGTGACCTAAATGGGTTGGTGGAAAGAAAGTATTGATATAGTAAAGAAAAATGACCCAGCAGCTCGGACGAGTCTGGAGGTTCTTTTAACCTACCCTGGATTAAAAGCCTTGGCTGCTCATCGGATCTCACATTTTCTCTGGCGCCACCATTGTCGACTCTTAGCGCGTATGCATAGTCAGTTTTGGCGCTTCTGGACTCAAATCGAGATTCACCCAGGGGCTCAGATTGCTGAAGGTGTTTTCATCGACCATGGCTCAGGCCTTGTCATTGGTGAGACAGCTGTTGTGGAGAAGGGTGCTATGCTTTACCACGGTGTCACTTTAGGTGGTACTGGTAAAGATGTCGGAAAACGTCACCCAACCGTTCGTGAGGGTGCCTTGGTTTCAGCCCATGCTCAGGTCATAGGCCCTATTGAGATTGGAAAGAATTCTAAGGTCGGTGCGGCAGCTGTGGTTGTTGCGGATGTCCCAGAAGATGTTACAGTCGTTGGTGTTCCTGCTAAGGTTGTGCGTGTTCATGGTCAAAAGGATGAAGAAGTTATCCACGATATTGAAGAAGGACGTGAATACTATAGCGAAAAGCTAGAAGACCTTCTAAAAGCAGCTAGCTTTCACTCATCACGGCTATAAGGAAAGGAAACGATGAAACTCTTTAGTTCAAAGGTGACTCGATTGACGGTCGTGGGCCCTCTTGCCCTTGTTTACATTGCTTTACATAGAGCAGACTATAGCATGGCAGCCTTGTGGTTTTGCATTGCTCTTTTATGGGCTGGTCTTGTTTTTAAGCAACGTCACAAGTAATACTTGAGTTATGAAAAATTTATTCAAAAACAATCCTTTTTTGGTCTTCTATATAGTTGGGAGTTTCCTTTCAGCTATGTCTCTCTTGGCTCAAGGTCAGCTGGTTGCGGCTATATGGATTATCATTCTTGTGATACTCTTGTGTTTATACCTAAACCATATCAAGAATAAAAAATAGTTTCCAGTTAATTGAAAGGAATCTCTAGTGATTAAAATTTATGATACGATGACGCGTTCGCTCCGTGATTTTGTACCTTTGACAGAAAATGTTGTCAATATGTATGTCTGCGGACCAACAGTTTACAATTATATTCATATCGGAAATGCCCGTTCAGCAGTAGCTTTTGATACTATTCGTCGTTATTTTGAGTATTGTGGCTACACAGTCAACTATATTTCTAACTTTACGGATGTAGATGATAAGATCATCAAGGCAGCCAATGAAGCTGGCATTTCAACTAAAGAATTGTCGGACAAGTTTATCGCGGCTTTTATGGAAGATATTGCACAGCTTGGCATTAAACCAGCGACACAAAATCCTCGTGTTATTAACTACATGGATGAAATCATTGCATTTGTGTCAACCTTGGTTGACAAAGGATTCGCCTATGTCTCTGAAGGTGATGTTTACTTCCGAGTAGCTAAGTCAAACAACTATGCTAAATTGGCTAACAAGACTTTGGAAGATCTTGAAATTGGTGCAAGCGGACGTACGGATGCTGAAACAGAACGTAAGGAGAATCCTCTGGATTTTGCCCTTTGGAAAGCTGCCAAAGAGGGAGAAGTTTCTTGGGACAGCCCGTGGGGACCAGGTCGTCCTGGTTGGCACATCGAATGTTCAGTTATGGCGACTGAAATCCTTGGAGATACCATCGACATCCATGGTGGAGGGGCAGACCTTGAGTTTCCACACCATACCAATGAAATTGCCCAATCAGAAGCCAAAACTGGCAAGACCTTCGCCAACTACTGGATGCACAACGGTTTTGTCAATGTGGACAATGAGAAAATGTCAAAATCCTTAGGTAACTTTGTAACGGTTCATGATATGCTTAAGACAGTCGATGGTCAAGTGCTTCGCTTCTTCCTAGCAACACAACAGTACCGTAAGCCAATTAACTTTACTGAAAAAGCTATTCATGATGCTGAAGTCAATCTTAAGTATTTGAAAAACACCCACAGCCTTCCATTGACAGATCAGGTGAATCAAGATGAGTTGCAAACTTATCTTGATGCCTTCCAAGAAGCTATGGATGATGACTTTAATACAGCGAATGGTGTGACTGTTCTGTTTGACATGGCCAAATGGATTAATTCAGGCAATTATGACCAAACCGTTAAGGATGCTTTTGAAAAAATGCTCCAAGTCTTCGGTATTGTTTTCGAAGAAGAAGTCCTTGATGAAGATATCGAAAAACTCATTGAAGAGCGTCAAGCAGCGCGTGCCAACAAGGACTTTGCGACAGCAGACCGCATTCGCGATGAGTTGGCTGCTCAAGGTATCAAACTTCTTGATACCAAGGAGGGCGTGAGGTGGACACGTGACTAAACATCTTGATGTCAACCTTATTAATGGTATTGCTCTCGCTTTTGAGGGAGATGCTGTTTATTCCTTGTACATTCGCCGTCACCTGATTTTTCAAGGTCAGACCAAGCCAAATCAATTGCACCGTCTAGCTACACGCTATGTGTCGGCAAAGGCGCAGGCTAGTCTCATTGAAAAAATGCTAGAGCAAGAGCTTTTGACTGAAAAAGAGCTAGATATCTATAAACGAGGTCGTAATGCGAATAGTCATACCAAGGCTAAAAATACAGATGTCATTACCTACAAAATGTCAACAGGCTTCGAAGCAGTCATGGGCTATCTTCATATGACTGAGGATATTGCTCGCTTAGAGGAACTAATTGCTTGGTGTATTGACGAAGTTGAAAAAGAAATCTAAAAATTCTGCCGAGAGCAGGATTTTTTGTTATTTAAAGGCTATAAAAATTGTGATAATTAGTTGAAACATCAAAATTTAGATTATTTGAGAATCAAAGTAATTCAGCGATTTGACAATAAAAAATAAGATGAAACTAATATTTAGCACCTTGAAAATGAGAAAGTTAAGGGGTGTCTGACACGTGTAAAACCCCGATGTTATAGCGTTTTTTAATAAAACTAATTTGACAGAAAGTAAAAAAAAAGTCTATAATATTAATAAATGAGACCATCTAAAAATGAGGAGGTGAATGGAAATAGCTAAGAAAAAAGTTTTCTATACAACTTTTGCTGCTTTGATTTTATCTAGCTTTACGCTTCAAACAGGTAAAGCAGATGAAGTTCAGGTAAAATCTGATGAAGCTAAAATAGATTATGTTAATAGTGAGGCACCGACTCCAGTTGCTCCTCAAGCTGATCTTTCATCGGTAGGAGCTAAGGCAGAGCCAGCGAGTCAAGTAAGTTCAGTAGTGACCTCAACGTCACTGATGGTTGTCTCTTCAAGTGAGACAGATGAGGGGCTTCTTGAGGTACATTCTCAAGTTGATATCGTGGAGACTAGCGTTTCTACGACGACACCTCATTCAGAAGAGGCTCGTGCCCAAGCTTTTGGTGAGGATCGATCAGTAGCGGCGTCTGAACGAGGAGATGCAAACCCAACATCTGATTCTGAACAAGCTAAACCAAATATTGTGCTTACTTATGATAAGTCTCGTGAGGCTACAGCGACTGCAGAGTCACAAGCTGTGACTTCAATGTACAAGAGTGAAAGTACACTATATACATCAGAACTTGCTGGAAATACACATGATGTTATTGAAAAATCAGAGTATTCTTCATTGGATTCTCATAAGACATCTGTAAGTGCAACTCCTACTAGCCAAGCTATTGCAACTTCTGAAGTCGCTTCTGAGTCTGCAAGCACTGCTAGCTCTCTTGCATCTACGGCTCCAGAAACGAGTCAGTTAAATAATAATTCAGAAGATAGCTTAACTGTCCTCACGATTGGTTGGAAAGATTCATCATCAACTTCTGAGGTCTTTGAAACTTCTGAAGTGGTTTCTATGTTGCAAAGTGAGAGTTTGACCTATTCGTCAGAGGTAACCTTTACGGATGGACTTATCTCAGAAATCTTAGCGACTCCAATCACTTCTGAAGTATACACCGTTGTTCCAAAACGAGATAGTACTGGAGCGCTTCTTGAAGATCAATCTGCTGTTACAGGGAATACAGACATTCTTTATTTAGCACGTGGTGAAATCTTTAACGTCAATTTTGATGTTAACAAGATGGAAGGTAAGAAGATTAAGGGCCTTAATCTAGTCCTTGATGGCAAACAAATTCATCATAGCTACTTTGTTGAAGGAACTCTGGATGAGGTCAATGCTGGTTTGAGTGCCTACCATTTGGCAGAACAAACGACTGGTATTCATAAAATGACCTTTGAGTTGATTGATACGAATAACAATATTCATTACCTGACACAGACTTTTAGCGTCTTCAATGAAGGCGAGCGTCCAGTGACACCTGATAGTTACCGTAGGAATCAGTATTCATCAACGACAACAATGACTGTACCGGTTACTTATAATACCAGTGCAAATAACTATACTGAGACCGCCAATCATATACAAGCTACGGCTGTTAATGAGTTGGCTGAGACAACTAGAGCGTTAACACAGCAATTAGCAGAACAAATTGCTGAGGTTTTGAGTGGTTGGTCTTCAGCGATTTCTGGAAATAATTCAACAAGCACAGGTTCAATTGATATCTTCCAAGCGGCAGGTAAAACCATTACTCAAGCTGCGAGAAAGATTGCAGAATCAATCTCAGATCCAGATACAATTGGTAAGCAAGCTTTGGCTGCTGCAACTGTTGTTCTCGTTCTTCTAGTGCTTTACTTAGCAGCAATTACATTTATTTAACATGCTTTGCCCTCGTAAGAGGGCTTTTTTTATGATAGAATTAGCTTATGAAAACAACTAAAGAATCAAGTCTAGACATTGTTTACGGTGTGCACGCCGTAACAGAGAGTCTAGAAGCAAATACTGGTAATAAACTCTATATTCAAGATGATCTTCGAGGGAAAAATGTTGATGCCATTAAGGCCTTGGCAGCTGAAAAGAAGGTTTCCATCTCTTGGACACCTAAGAAAACCTTGTCTGATATGACAGGTGGGGCTGTGCATCAAGGTTTTGTTCTTCGTGTGTCAGAGTTCGCTTATTCTGAGCTCTCAGTTATTATGGATAAGGCTGAACAAGAGGAGAATCCTCTAGTCCTCATTTTAGATGGACTTAACGACCCTCATAACTTTGGTTCTATCCTACGTACAGCTGATGCTACTCAGGTGACAGGAGTTATTATTCCTAAGCATCGTGCTGTGGGGGTAACACCTGTCGTTGCCAAGACATCAACAGGGGCCGTGGAGCATATTCCCGTTGCCCGAGTGACTAATCTTAGCCAAACTCTTGATAAGCTTAAAGAAGCAGGCTTCTGGGTGTTTGGAACGGATATGGATGGGACCCCATCTCATAAATGGAATACAGCTGGAAAGGTTGCTCTTATCATTGGTAATGAAGGTAAGGGAATCTCTGCTAACATCAAGAAACAAGTGGATGAGATGATTACTATACCCATGAGTGGTCATGTGCAGAGCCTTAATGCCAGTGTGGCTGCAGCAGTTCTCATGTATGAAGTTTATCGAAACCGATTGTAACTATGAAAAAAAGAATACTTCTAGTTGATGGTTATAATATGATTGCCTTTTGGCAAGAAACCCGTCAACTCTTTAAGACCAATCAGCTTGATGAAGCTCGTGAAACATTGCTTCGTAAGCTCAATCATTATGCTAACTTTGAACATATTGATATTATCTGTGTGTTTGATGCCCAGTTTGTTCCAGGGAGCCGTCAGCGTTATGATCAGTATCGTATCAGTGTTATTTTTACTGAGGAAGATGAGACAGCAGATAGCTATATTGAGCGCGCAGCGGCTGAGATGAATACTGTTCAAAATTTAGTTGAAGTAGCAACTAGTGACTTAAATGAACAGTGGGCTATCTTTTCACAAGGAGCTTTACGTGTTTCGGCGCGTGAGTTGGAAGAGCGTGTCAATACTGTTAAGTCTGACTTAGACAAGATGTCGGCACATATTGACTTAAAGACACCAAAACTACGTCCATGGGACGATGCACAATTAGGGAAATTACAGGACCTTTTAAATGAAATAGAATAGAGGGACATATGACATTTAATATTTTGACAGATTCCACAGCAGATCTAGATGAAAAATGGGCTCAGGAGAATAAGGTAGAGCTCGTTGGTTTGACCATTACGCTTGATGATATTGCCTATGAGACCGTTGGTCCTAACCGTTTAACGAGTGACCGTCTCTTAGAACGTATGCAAGAAGGTAGTCAGCCCACCACAAGCCAGGTGAATGTTGGTCAATTTGAAGAATTTTTTCGTCGTCATGCTAAAAATGGTGATGCTCTTCTCTATATTGCCTTCTCATCAGTGCTTTCAGGTACTTATCAAAGTGCTGTTATGGCGCGTGACATGATTTTGGATGAATACCCAGAAGCTATCATTGAGATTGTAGATACCCTGGCGGCAGCAGGTGGGGAAGGTTATCTCTCTATCTTGGCGGCAGAAGCTCGTGACCAAGGTAAGAGCTTATCTGAAACGAAAGCTATGATTGAGGACATTCTGCCACGTTTACGGACCTATTTCTTAGTTGATGATCTCTACCATCTCATGCGTGGGGGACGTCTCTCAAAGAGCTCAGCTATTATTGGTAGTTTGATTAATATTAAACCTCTCCTTTGGTTAGATGCTTCAGGCAAGTTGGTTCCTCTGGCCAAGATCCGTGGACGTAAAAAAGCTATTAAAGAAATGGTCCTACAAGCTACCCAGGATATCGGACATAGCACAGCAATTGTTGCTTATGCCAATGATATTGAAGCGGCGGAGAATCTAAAAGAACAATTGTTAGCAGTTGACGGCATTGAGCAAATTCTCATTATGCCACTTGGGCCAGTTATTTCTACCCACGTCGGACCAGATACCTTGGCCGTCTTCACGATTGGTAAAGAAGCTAGATAGAAAAAAGTGTCAGATAGGATTTCCTATCTGATTTTTGTTTTCTGAAATGATAGATTAATAGAATATAAAAAGATAATATATACAAAATGAATGATATATTTGACATAACGTAAAATAATGCTATAATGAATCTAGAAAATGGAGGAAACAAAATGAAGAAGTCAAAGAAAAAAGTAGCTAGCACGATGGATGAACGTGCTCAGTTGATCAGCGGAGAATCTTCTGCTAGAGGTTATTGGATAGCCATGCTTGGTATGTTTGTAACGATTATGGTTGCTAGTAAGACACACTCCGTCGAATTAGTGCAGTCACTATTAATCATCACTTTCTTTGGTTCTATGTGCCTAGTATTAGTTCACAGCGTATCACGTAATGGGCATCCATGGTTGCTAGACAAAAAACTTGAGAAGAAGATGCTTATAATTTCCTGGGTAATGTGTTTTTTGGGAATTTTTATATTGCTAATGGGCCTCTTAAGTCTATTTCAGTCGTTTAAGATAGGGAAGAATCTTATGAGTAGTGTAGCATTTTTGACATTGGGTTTGACCCTTATTTGTGACTGCTGGGTTATTATTAAAAGAATTAAGAAAAACCGTTTGGAAGAACTAGAAGATGAAGAATAGGATTTTGAATGAAAAATTTAAAATTAAAGTCAGCTCGTGTAGCAAAGGATCTCACTCAACAGGGGTTGGCAGATGCTATAGGAGTCTCTCGTCAGACTATCTCAGCTATTGAAAAGGGAGACTACAACCCGACTATAAACCTGTGTATTGCTATCTGCAAAACTCTGGACAAAACTTTAGACCAGCTTTTTTGGGAATCTGAGGATTAATTTGTACCCCCTTAGAGGTTAATTAGTTATGATTTCTAGTCTTATACCTTATAAAATTAGAGACTAAAAAAATACAAAAAATAAAAGAAAAACACCTCCAAATGACTTGCCTTGGACGTGTTTTTTTGATATTATGTTAAACGGTATTGTTTACCCCATTTGAAAGGCCCCGGAACCTTCCAAATACTTTTCGATGGGAAGGAACACCCATCACTCGTAAACAAAAATCGAACTATATATAGGAGAAATCATGAACAAAACAACATTTATGGCTAAACCAGGCCAAGTTGAACGTAAATGGTATGTCGTTGACGCAACTGATGTGCCACTTGGACGTCTTTCTGCAGTAGTTGCTAGCGTACTTCGCGGAAAAAACAAACCAACTTTCACACCACACACTGATACAGGTGACTTCGTAATCGTTATCAATGCTGAAAAAGTTAAATTGACTGGTAAAAAAGCAACTGATAAGATCTACTACACTCACTCAATGTACCCAGGTGGATTGAAACAAATCTCAGCAGGTGAACTTCGTTCTAAAAATGCTGTTCGTTTGATTGAAAAATCAGTTAAAGGTATGCTTCCACACAACACTCTTGGACGCGCACAAGGTATGAAATTGAAAGTCTTCGTTGGCGGTGAGCACACTCACGCTGCACAACAACCAGAAGTACTTGATATCTCAGGACTTATCTAATTCTAAGAGGAAAGGAGCACTAATATAATGGCACAAGCACAATATGCAGGTACAGGACGCCGTAAAAACGCCGTTGCACGCGTACGTTTGGTTCCAGGTACTGGTAAAATCACAGTTAACAAAAAAGATGTAGAAGAATACATCCCACACGCAGACCTTCGTCTCGTTATCAACCAACCTTTCGCAGTTACTTCAACTGAAGGTTCATACGACGTACACGTTAACGTTGTAGGTGGTGGATACGCTGGTCAATCAGGTGCGATCCGTCACGGTATCGCTCGTGCACTTCTTCAAGTAGACCCAGACTTCCGCGATTCATTGAAACGCGCTGGACTTCTTACTCGTGATGCACGTATGGTTGAACGTAAGAAACCAGGTCTTAAGAAAGCTCGTAAAGCTAGCCAGTTCTCTAAACGTTAAGAAACAGCTACAATACAGCATTTATCAACACTTCATGGTTCACACCGTGGGGTGTTTTTTGATGTTTTTTTAGCAAAATTCACACCACTTTTCACACCAAATTCACACCATTACTTTTTAAGGTTACGGTAGGCAATTTCACCAACAGCCATTGGTATGACATTTGAAGTGTTGACATAGGTCTTAGTTGTGAGAGTATCGCTATGTGTTAGAGCTTCTGAAATGTCCTCTAGTGATGTGCCAAATTGTTTGGCAAGAGTTGCACCCGTATGACGTAATTTATGAGGTGTGGCGTGTGTTAGTTCCTTATGACGGCGTTCGACTGACTTCATCTTATTATTAAGATAATCAGCGTGTAAGGGACTATTAACATTCCCTTTTGTATCAATATAAGTAAAAACATACTGTTCATCAGATTGGATAATATTGAATTTTGCCAATTCCAATTTTTGTTGTTTTTTCCAAGCACAGAGTAAATCAGTTAGTTCAATAGGAATATGGAAAGTTGTCCTTTTATTTCCCTTAGTTGATTTTGGATTTTTATACTTGTCCAAGGCTTTCACTAACTGAATTTCTTGTTTCTTTAGGTTAATGTGTTTCCATTGCAAAGCGTAACTTTCGGATTTCCTATCTCCTAAGAAGAAAGTTGTATAGAATAACACATAATCTTTGAATAGTAGCTTGTCGTTTTCTAAATCTTCTTCAAAAGCGGTGAACCATGCTTGAAGTTCTGATTGTGACAGATATAAATCTTCATCATTTTTACTCTCTTGTAGTTTAATTTTTTTAGTTGCCTTAATACGGCTAATTGTTTTAGAGAGACGATTAGTTTCGATATATTCCAATTCCTCAGCCCAATCAAAAATAGAATTAACGTAACTTCTAATGACTTTAAAGTTTGCATATTCTTCTGCCTTTTGTGTCAAAAGGTTCAAGATAACCTGTTTATTTTGATTGAGAAAATCAATGGAATAATTACCAAGCAAGGGTAGGATATGTTTTCTAAAGACAATTTCGGTACCGTCAATAGTAGCTTGTGAAGGTGGTTTTGTGGTAGATGTTGTTTGACCTGCTTTATAGGATTCCAACCAAACATTGTGATAAAAATCGGAAAAGAGGATTGAGCCATTTGTTTCCAATGAGGTTGATTCTCCGCTTAAAATTTTATCAATCTTGTTTTGTAATTCAAGTTCGTATTTTTTAGCCTCACTCCTTAGTTTGAAACGTTTTTCAATCACTTTTTTATTAATTCCCAATGAGGATTTGACTTCTTCTGGGACATAGATACGTAAGCGATAAGTTCCGTTTTTAGTTTTTGTAATTGACATAGTATTCTCCTTTTTTGAATTGAGCTAGAAAAATACCGTGGCTTCATTATAACAAACCACGGTAAAAATGTTACTGATTTTGTAACCAGTGATTGATTTCGGCTTTATCGAATCGAACTGTTTTTCCAATACGAATGACAGGTAAGCCTTTCCGAATCCAACTATCAAGTGTGTTGTTAGAGATTCCTAAATAGTCGCAAGTTTGTTGTTTGTTCAAAAACGGACTACTTAGATTGCTGTTGTTCAATCGATTCTCGATTTCTTGTTTAATTAAAGTTGCGATTAATAGTTGGATTTGATGAACCTGTTCATCAGGAAGTATAACTTTCATGGACTACCTCTTTTCATGTTATAATAGAGGTACAGTAGGATACTATTCTCCTGTACATATTTGGAACTCATCTGAATTGCTCGCCAAAGTATCTTCTGATGAGTTTTTTATTTTATCTAAATCCCAGCGATTATTGATACTAACTTGGGCTAGTAAGAACTCTAGTAAGTTTTCTTTACTGATTTCAGAATTATTTTCAAAATCATAAGACATATAAATTTCTATATCAGTGTGTGGAACCTTCAATCTTCTATTGGGGACTGATTTTGGGGAAGAATGAAAATATCTTGTATCACATGATGGACTATCTCTATATAAAGTAACAAGACTGGTTGTTCGTCGTATGAATTGAGATAAATCTTCTTTTTCATTCCCCTTGGTATGAATAAAGAACTCAAGTGGGTGTTTGGTGCTAGTGATAACAATGACCCTTGCAGAACCCATGCGATTATGGTATCTTGCTGAAATCGGGCTAATATTATAAGGATCGAGTAGTTTTAGCCAGTCAGAGGCTGTTAAACTATCCCCTCTTACATCATCTAACAATAAGACCTCTTCTCCATTAACCTCATCGAAAATATTAGTTCCAGCTGTTACCACATCCGACCAACTATAGTTGTTAATATTCGCTAGGCTAATAAGTTCTTTGACAAATGATTTTGCAAAACGTGATTTCCCTAACCCTGATTTCCCAGTGATGAAAATAATAGTTTTCTTAAATTCCCCATTTTCAAGAGCCTGCTTTGTAGCGTTAGATTTAATTTCGCCAAGTGTCATAAAAGCCTCGTTTATCTTTGTTTTGTTCAAAGCATAAAGTATTTGTAACTTAGGGTCTGATAATATTTCTTGCTTGGATATTTGTTGGTTCAAAATTTGAAGATAAATTTCGTCTAAAGAGGTATTACTTTTAGAAATATCTTTTTTAGCCCTACCTTCCTTCCAACCCTTATGCCTTTCTGTTACAACCTCAAGATAGTCTTTGCCCTGTAAGGTAATCACTTCCCTAGGGTCATATTGGAATTTATCGCTATCTTTGGCATGAATGAGATAGGCTAAAAAATTATCAAAAGCATATCTCCCTGATTTAGCTTTCTCAATGTACTGTGGCTCAATTCCAAGTTGTAAAGCGAGGTTAATTAGTGTCGCTCCTTTAGAAAACTTTAATAAAATGTGAGCATGGAGATTTTCAGGTTCCGTTTTTATTTTCCGAGTTTCCAGGTCATAAACCTCATTAATATCCTTGTCATGAATAATTGCATAGGCATCTGATACTATTGCAATCTCGGAAACCCTAATTACCACATCTTTAAGTAGTGATGTCAACTTTCCCTCTTTAGCCTTATTGATTATGTCTTTATCCCAACCATGCCAATATTCAGGTTCTAGTTGCTGTGTAATCATGATACAAGATAATTTCGCTTCTTTCTTACTCATGGAATAAATAGACCTCCTGTTTTAATTATTCTTTTAACTATTTAGGGGTTAGACTTAGTTGACAAGCCCAGTCTAACCGCGCGTAGAATAGTTAAAGTTAAATATATAGCAATATTTTGCCTACCGCAGGTTTGCACCTCAGAGGGTTAGGGTTGGTAAAATGAACAAGCACTTCGGCTTGCCAACCCTAACCCTCTGAGGCACTTTCATTTGGTGGCTGATACTGCTCGAGCATCTTCTTAAGTACTTTGTGCATTTTAGTAAAATCACGAACGTTCCGAACTTGAACTTTTATAGGTTGACTGCCGTTCATTTCTTGATACCATCCATAGCGGTTTGGAAGAGCTTCTAGCTTTTGTCCAAGTTCTAGATCGAAAATATTATTTGAGACTGCAGAGCGTGAAGCCATATTACCTAGCCCTAAGACTGCACCGAATTGGTTTCTCAAATTACTGTCTCCTAAATCGCTACTGTACATATCTTGACTAACAAACAAACAATAGATTTTACGGCTACGACCGCTGAGGATGATAGACTTAAGCATCTTTTGAACCTTTGATTTTTGTTTACCTTCAAGTGAACTCATGAGAACCGTAACTTCTTCGATAAGTAAAATCAATGGTGTTCTCTCAATAGCCCTATTTTCTTGACGGTGCATCATCTCGTTGTAGGTGGCTTCAATAGCTTTGTGAGCTCGCCAGCCTAGAAATACGTTAGGACTATCTTCAAATTCTAGCCAGTCTTCCTGTTTGATTTCAGAAACGACAAGCATTGGTAACGCTCTTTTTTTTCTGTGAGCAGTAATAAATACGTCAGTAACAACCATTTTGGCGACTACTGATTTTCCTGAACCAACATTACCAAGAATCAAGTAATTAATGATAGAACTAGGAACCTCCCAACCTAGTTTTCCACCACCTACTTTTAATAATGGTCTAGTATCTACCATATATCTAAATCCTCATCAAATTCCTCTTCTTGAACGACTTCGGAAGCTCGAGCCATTCTGTTATATTGTGCTTCTGCGACTGGTTTTACATCAAATTTTGCAACCCAACCAGCTCCTTCAATTGGTTCTATAACTAGAATATCTAAGGCAAACTCTTTCGTATATTTGAACAATACTCCAGAGAAGTAGTTTTCTAATTTAGTTTCAGTTGTTGGATCTAGTTCGTTTGCTAGATAGACCCATACATCAACTCCACCAGTGGTTGCTGGGTGGGTGATCTTAATCCCCAAATCATTAGTGAAATTTTGATTTAAGTGGTTAATCACATTTTGCAAAGCGACAGACTTGCGTTGTTGTAATTGCTCTTGTTGTTTTTTATCTAACAACCACTTCACAATTAACTTTAGATAACCAAATTGTATAGTAATTAGATTACAAGCTTCTAGCCATGGGTTAAACTTTACAGACATGACCTGATTGTTATAATGTTTGAGACATCTTAAAATTTGAACGTAGGAAAAATTTAAAAAAAACCACATGATTATTAGTACAATAAAAATTTTAATCATTTTTTCACCTCGATAATCTTCATATAAAGCACATTGATTTCTCCAGTTCTATACTCAGGAAAAGTCAACTTTAATAGATGTCCGCTGTGTTTAAGAACTTTATTGTTTATATAATGATGGAATCGTTTTACATTTTTGTGACTTGGTTGACTTTTCACAAAAATCCAGACTTCATCGAAATCAATATTGTACCACTCTCCATTCTTATGAAACCACAAGTTGAGGTTTTTGTTTACCTTTTTTAGAGGCAATTTTTCCAATGTCGTAGTCATAATCGTATTTCGTGAGGCGGTAGTACTATGCCCTCTTTTAATTACCTTAGGTAATCTAAAAAGGACTTCCATAGGTTCAATTCCAGCGTAAAATATAATGACAATCATTTTCAAAAACTTGTATTGAAATATATTCCATGATGAAACATAATTATCCTTAGTACTATTGTTATAATAGTGATTTACTGTGTAGAGCCAACTAATTCTAGGGTTTACAATAAACCAAAGTACCGCTACAATATACCAAACAAGGAAAGATAGGTAGAAGAACCTACCTATCTCAAATAATCCTTGCTTAATTTCGTTTAATAAAATTTCAAGCATGACCATACCTCATTTTTCAACAAGTGCGACTGCTTCCGCACTAAACCACCCATTTCCGTTGCTGGTCTCTCCGCCACGAACATTTTGAAATTGTAGAACTTGACCGAAAGAAACCTCAATGAGATTAGGAGCTTTGATAGAGTATTCTAAATTGTGTGAGACATCTACAATTGAATACCTATACTTTCCGTCCTCAGTTTGTTCAAAAGTTCCAGTAGAAAATACTTTGAGAGTAGGTACTACATCAACTGTGTATTCGTTACCAGTTTTATCACTCACGAGCGTCAAAGTAGTTGTTTGTTGTTTAAGAACCTCTGAAAGATTCTTTTTCCAATTTGTTTTTGCCATTTTACACCTCTTCTTTTTGGCGTATTGGGTCAGAGTATCGCGAAATCTGACGAGTTGAACAGTACTGTAAATTTTCCAGGCTAAAGTGTGTTATACTTAGCTTGATTATATTTTATAAAAAAAATGTAGGTGAAATCATGCGGATTTTTTTATAAATAAGCATGAAATATTTTTTTAAAAGTGTTAGGAGAAATTATGAAATCTTTTGAATATTTTTCAAAATTGTACTACTCTGAAAAAATTGATACGAAATTAGTAAAAAAATTTATAGATAATGTAAAAGGTAGGGAAAATTTTTCTATAGAAGAATTATTGAATTTTGTTCATATGGAAAAAGATATCTCAATAAAGAGTGAATTTTTATTAGAACATTTTCATGAGATTATTGATAAGCAGTGGAGAGAAGATAAAAAGATGAAATCAAGGAGAGAGTTTCTAGATTTCTATTTTGAAATTGATTCTCCTATTTCTGATGATACGCTTAGTAAATGGAGAAAGAATGAACCGAAAAAAGAAGAGGAGAAGCTACGGTTAATTCGTTATTTGGAGAAGATGCCAGTTGCAAAAGTTTTGTTTAATGAGTATTATTTTGAAGATATTTGGAAGAAGCATTTCGGCAACCAGCTGAGTAAATCTTTCAGAAAAGGCGAAGCATTAGAATTAGCTATGTTATCTAATGAATATTTCTTAAATTCTATTCTTTTAAATGCTATGCGACGTTTATCATATGTAATCAGAAATGAGGTAAAAGAGAGTTTAGATAAAAAGCAAGAATACCTTGTGAAGAATTTATACGATTTTGAAGCGAATTCAAGTTTGCAAATTTTAAATAAAAGTATAGTTGAAGATATATTTAAAAAAATATCAGAAAAAGTTCAGTCGAACTTTGCATATGAGTATCCAACAAAAATGGAGATTTACAAAAGAGTTCTAAGCTACTTAAGAGATGAGGTGGATTATTACGAAGCAAATCTAGGAAGGAATTTTGAACTTGATGAACTTGGAGTAGACGCTAATTATAGAGAATGGAATTTCTATAGGAAAAAGTATAGGGGATTAAAACATCATAGACTTAATACTCATAAACGATTTGAAAGAAAGCGAGGTATTGTGAGTAGTATTGGTATTTCTAATATCAATTCTTGGAAAAAGTGTGTAGTTTCAAAAAAATCTGTTAGTAGAAAAGTATCAGTAAAAGTGGTTTACACTGTTCAAGATAAAATGGAAAAATTTGATAAAAGTGTTAAAGATAAAATTTGCTTACATTTAATTTATAATGGAAAGACGACTGATATTGATTACTCAATAAAAGATAGTCCTACGTTCAGTAGAAAAAAGATAAGAGTATCTAGGTCGCAAAAAATGAATAGCCAGATATTGAATGCAACGAAGAAGTTTCGTAGTCGTGCTATTAGATGTTATTTTTTAGTGAATGTGACCGCAAAAAAACGCGATCTTAGAATTAAGAAAAATAAACTAATCTTGACTGACTATCAAAGAAAATACAATCACTTTGAGATTAAAGAATCTTTTGAAAAACGAAGTCGAAAAACTCCAAATTTATTACTACTTGCTCAAGAATATGATTATTTTTCGAATATTGGTACCTTAAAGTAAGAAGCTACTGTTCGCCAGAATGGAGTGTACCAAATTTTACCTTGGCAACGAAGAATGAGTAATTCAGACAGTTCCATAGGTATCTGAATTATTATAAAAAACAGGGATAATAGCTCCCTGTTTTGTGTTTTATGATAAAATATAGATAAATACTGTAATCAAAGAATTTTAGCGAAGATAATAGTGAAACTGGAGGAAATAGATGGCAAATTCACGTCAAGTACATTTAACAAGAGCCAAAAAAGGGAAAAATGACGAATTTTACACGCAATGGTCTGATATAGAAAAAGAGGTCAATGCGTACATTGAATTCAATCCTGATGTGTTTCGTGGAAAGACAATTTTGCTTCCTGCAGATGACCCTTTTGAGAGTAATTTTTTTAAGTTTTTTGCTACAAAGTTTAATGAGTTTGGAATTAAGAAATTGATTGCGACTTCTTATGCCCCAAGTCCCATTGTTAATACTCAATTGAGTTTGCTACCGGAACTGGTACCGGATGTTGAGTTAGAAGTACATAGGGATAAGCAGATTAAAGAAGCTTACAAAATAGAGTTGACAGAGGTAATTGATGAAGATGGTACTGGAACTACTAATATTGAGGATGTGATTAAACGATTACTGATAGAAAAAGATGCTATCGATTCTGGTACAGAGAGTCAGATTTTATCTTATTTAATAGGTGATGATAATCCAGATGGTATTAATAGATTTTCAGCAGGGGACTTTAGAAGTGAAGAAGTAACTCATCTTCGAGATGAAGCTGATATGATAATCACTAATCCACCATTTTCGTTATTTCGTGAGTTTTTAAGTTGGATTAATCCGTTAGAAAAGCAATTTTTAATTATTGGAAATATGAATGCAATTACTTATAAAGAAGTATTTCCATTAATTAAGGAAAATAAAATATGGCTTGGAACTGGAATGGGACGTTGGATTTCAGGCTTCATTGTTCCTGAGAGTTATGAATTGTATGGAACTGAAGCCAGGATTGAAGAAGGTGCTCGGATTGTATCGACAAATAATGCACTCTGGTTGACAAATATTGACCATGGGAAACGTCATCAACCTTTATCTTTAATGACGATGGCTGACAATATCAAGTATAGTAAACACAAAAATATCAAAGGGCAGGAGTATTTATATTACGAAAATTACGATGCTCTAGAAGTACCATATACAGATGCAATCCCCAGTGATTACAAGGGTGTTATGGGAGTTCCAATATCATTTTTAGATAAGTACAATCCTGAACAATTTAAAATATTAGGTGCAAGCGATAATGGCGCTATCGATGATAAATACAAATTGACTCACTTTAAGAAACACAACGAGCCATATATAAATGGTCGTAAAGTATATAAAAGAATTTTTATTGAGGCTCTGAAAAATGAAGACTGAATTAAAAACATACACAGTAAAAGAAATCACAGAAGGTTTTGTCTACAACGAATTTGAAGGAAAGGGTCTTTTCGGCTTGTCTGGGAAGCTGACAATTCAGCCGGAATATCAAAGAAATTATATTTATGCTGATGGAAAAAGAGATGTAGCCTGTATTGACTCACTCATGAAGGGCTATCCATTGGGATTGATATATTTCAACAAGATAGATGAAGATAACTATGAAGTATTAGATGGTCAACAACGGATAACGTCTATAGGTAGATATGTGAATGGAAAGTTTGCAATAGAATTTAATGGAAATAAACATTATTTTTCTGGCTTGAGTCAAGAGCAACAAGAACTTATTTTAAATTCTGTTTTACTCGTCTATGAGTGTGAAGGGACTGAGACAGAAATTAAAGAATGGTTTAAAACAATCAATATCGCTGGTGTTCCCTTAAATCAACAAGAGTTAAGAAATGCTATTTATTCAGGTCCGTTTGTATCATTGTCTAAGCAAGAATTTTCAAACTCACAAAATGCTAATCAGCAGAAATGGCAATCTTATATCAAAGGTGTACCAAATAGGCAAGAGATTTTGGAAGAAGCATTGAAATGGGTAAGCATGGGTGACATAGACGCCTATATGTCAAAACATAGACAAGATACGACTATTAATGAGTTGAAGATATATTTTAACACAGTTATTGACTGGGTTTCGAGTGTCTTTGTCAATGTAGAAACTGAGATGCGTGGATTGGAATGGGGTAGATTATATGAGACTTACCATAATAATTCCTATAATCCCTCTGAAATAGAACAACGGCTATCTGAATTATATGAGGATAGTGATGTTTCAAAGAAATCAGGTATTTATGAGTATTTATTGAGTAAAGAAAAACCCGAATTAATAAAGTTACTATCAATTCGAGCATTTACTGAAACGGATAAAAAATCAAAATATAAAGAACGAACCAACGAAGCTAAAAAGACAAACGTTTCAAATTGTCCTATCTGTAATACAGATACAGAATACGACCATACAGCTCATATTTGGCCTTACAAGGAAATGGCAGGCGACCATATCATACCTTGGAGTAAAGGTGGAAAAACAGAGCGTAACAATCTTCAAATGTTGTGTAAGCACCACAATAGTCTGAAATCCAATTATTGATTAATTACTTATAAAATATAAATGGTGTGAACTTTTGGGTATATTTTAGCTCAATTCGTGTATTTTAGGGGTAAAATTCACACCATTCAGATGAAATTAGTTGAAATTGGATGAAATTTTGAGTTTTGAAAATCCGTGAAAACGTTGATTTTAAAGGATTTTAAAATTTATTCAAATAAAAATCTTTCAAACCAGGTCTTAAGAAAGCTCGTAAAGCTAGCCAGTTCTCTAAACGTTAATTCGTTACTGGACAGCAGAGTACAAACGAAAACACTTTGCAACTTGCAAGGTGTTTTTTTTGTATGAGAATTGGCGGTGCGCAATTAGGATAGCTCTAGCGACTTTAGTCGCATAGAGATATGCTATGCATAGTTGCCCCAAGAAAATAAGCGAAGCGATATTTGATTGGATGGCAACCACTGCACTCAAAACGTTAATCAATACGATTATATCAACGTTTCAAGACATTCAAGAGTTATCTCTTGGATGTCTTTTTTTATCAAAAAATCTATAGTTTCCCTGAAATTTCCCTGACCTAATTTTTAAGATTCCTAAATGCAATTTCACCAACAGTTTGATTTACTATATCTTTAGTATTAACATAAGTCTTTGTAATTTCTTTGTCACTATGAGTTAAGGCTTCAGAAATTACTTCAAGTGGAACTCCAGCTTGTTTTGCGAGTGTCGCACCAGTATGTCTTAGTTTGTGTGGGGAAGCTGGTGCTAGTTCAGAGTGCCTGCGTCTGGCTGATTTCATTCTATAATTCAGATAATCTATATGGAGTGGTAAGTTAATATTGTTTGAACGATCATTATAGGTGAAAACAAACTGTTTTTGATTTTGTCGAAGACCAAATAGCTTAAGTTCTTCTTGTTGCTTCACTTTCCAATTTGCTAATAATTCCATCAATTCAATTGGAGCCTTAAAGAGAGTTTTTTTATTACCTTTTGTTGATTTTATATTACCAAAACGGTCTAACGCCTGTTCTATGAGTATTTCTCCAGTAGAAAAATTAATGTGTTTCCATTGTAGAGCATAGCTTTCTGATTTTCTATCAGATAAAAAGAATGTCGTATAAAAGAGAGTGTAGTCTTTTAGGTCAATAAGTCCTTTCTCTAAATCTGTGTCAAAAGCTTGTAGCCATAATTTCAGCTCTTCTTTATCGAGAGAAAGATCCTCCTCTCTTTTGCTCTCTCTAAGGAGAATCTTTCTATTAGCTTTAATTCTACTGATTGTTTTTCGGAGTTTATTTGATGGAATATATTCAAGTTCCTCAGCCCAATCAAATACGGAGTTAACATAGCTTCTAATCACTTTGAAATTAGCATAGCTATTTGCTTTGGGAGTGAGTAGTGAAAGAATAAGTTGTTTATTATTATTTAGGTATTCAATGGAATATTTACCTAGAATAGGTAAGATATGTAGTCTGAATATGTTTTCTGTTTGAAAAATAGTCGCCTTTGTTGGTGGTTTAATTGTAGTTGTGGTTTGACCTGCCTTGTAAGGTTCTAACCAAATTTGTTTATAAAAGTTCTCAAAAGTGATTTCTTCCTTTTTATCAACAGGAAGATTATTTCTTGCTTTTTCTATATTCACTGCAAATTTAAGTTCAGCTTCCCTAGCCTCCCTTTTTGTTTTAAAACGCTTTTCATAATATTGTCCCAGACCCAGTTTCCCTTAAATATCAGTGGGAACATAGAGTTTTAATTGATAGGTTCCATTTTTCGTTTTCTTAATAGCCATTTTAATCTCCCTATGCGCTGATTTCTAATCTTGTCATCCACTGATTGATACTTTCCTTATTGAAACGAATAGATTTTCCAATTCGGATATAGGGTAGCCCCATTGCAATCCAAATATCAAGTGTATTATTAGAGATTCCAAGGTAGTTACAAGTCTGTTTTTTTGTTTAGAAAAGGGCTGTCAGCCCCAATATCTTCTTTAAAATGATGAATTTCGTTCTTTATTAGTGTTGCAATCATTTGCTGAATTTCTTGAGTTTGTTCTTCTGGTAATTGTACTAGCATATATTATTCTCCTTTTAAAAGTAAAAAACCAAGGTTTCATTTTACCTTGGTCGTTATTTTTTCTTTTGAACTGATAGCTGTTCTTTAAAAAGTTTATTCATTTTTTTCTGTCCCTCAGAAGAGTTGAGAGTATCTTTGTTGATTTCCCCTTTATAAATTTGTTCCATTAGAAGTAAGTATGCTTCACCTAAAGCAGTAGTGATAAAACCAGCGGTTGTACCAGAAATAGCTCCACCAACACCGGTACCAATACCTGGGAAAAATTTCAATATATTAGAGACAATAGTTTTACCGATTAATGTAGCACTACCAGATCCTAAAGTGGATGTTACGAAAGCTGTTAGGAAAGCTTTATTTATTTCGAGTCCAAATATTACAGTAATCGCACTAATCATAGCAACTTGAGTTGGCACTAGTAAAAATGCATCAGCAAAGGGGATTGGAGCGAAACCTTCTCCAAAACTTGCTGTTACCGCTGTTGCAATAGCAGCCCTAGCATGTTTTTTTTTTGCTTCTAGAGATACTTTTTGAATATTTTGTAGTGTATCTTGAAGCTCGGAAGGTAATACTTCAGACATTACATTTATTAAGGTATCCAGCCCAAAGGATTTCGCAACATATTCTTCATCAAAATCCATGTCCTGAGCAAGAATTGGTACAACCTTACAAATATCAAGGTTTTCTTGTTCTACATGATTTTTCATTTCCAAAGCTTTTTTTCTTGGAACAGATTGTGTGAGTACCACGATTATTGGGACTTTGGAGTTTTTATTTTTTTCAGAGAACTCCTTTAGCCACTCTACCTCAGAACTATCAAAGGTACGGTTTGCTCCTACATTAATGCAGTACCAAATACAGTGGATTGTTTTGTTGATGTCATTAGAGGAGTAACCTTCGCTTATTAATTTTATTACTTCATCTTTTACGTTGTCTTGTTGGTCAGAAGAAAGTTCGAAACCGGGAGTGTCATAAATGGAGAGAGGATAGTCACTCTTAACAATTTTTCTGATTTCTTGTGTTACTGGTCTACCTAGACCGGTATCAGCAAAGTCACCTCTAAACAAACTGTTAATGAGTGTACTTTTTCCTACCCCAGATTTACCAATAACTATTATGTTAAGCTGTTTTAGATTATTTATTTTATCATTAATTGCATTAATACATTGTTGAGCAATACTATCTGTATCAATCTGCATTGATTTCTTCCTTTATATACTTATTTTTTTTTGACTAGTTCATCTTCCCATGAGACACTATAGTGCTGTCGATTATTTATCTCTACTTGTTTTTTATATAAATAATTAGTGGTTTTTTTCAAGACTTTCGGTAATAACGTTGTAGAAACTATTATTGCTCCAGTTCCTATAATGTACTTCATTTTAGATTTTTTTTTAATTGGTTTCGAATTTTTCTTTGACATAATATTTCTCACTAAATTTAAGTTTTGAAGTAATTATATCATATAAAACATTAAAATTGCTACAAAATTTCAACATTATTCAACTATCTTTATTTCCCATAACATAAGTAAATTGTTTTGCTGTTTCTGCATCAAAAGTGCGGTAGCTAACGACTCCTAGGCCTTTGACGTTTGATTCAGAGATAAGGATGGAGCAATCTGATTTGACTTGTTCCACAAAGGCGATGTGGCTATAGGTTGGATCTGCTCCAGCTTGTCCTGGGCTAAAAGATAGTGCGGAGTGCTCGGTGGGGGTATTCCCAGAAAAGAGGTCTTCACAAATGGTGGTTAGGGTATCTATGCCACCACGTTCACGAACAGTGTTTAAGGTACTTAGTCCACCAGACCAGGCTTTAAAGTTGTTCAGTGAATTGATTTCGACTTTGTATTCCATAGGGATTTCCTTTCTAGTGTTCATAGTGTTTATTGGTTTTGAGGAGTCTTAAGATAGTCTCCCCACGATCGGTGATTTCACCGCTATTTTGAATCATCTTCATGTATTCTGTTCGCATGATTTTGTCTGCTTCAGAAACGAGTGCAAGAGAGTTTGCGACTTGGTAGGTTAACCAGCGAATGGTTCGTTCGATACTGTAGGGTTGTGGACTGGTTGAGAGTTTTAGGGGTTCAACCCCTCCAAATAGCCTTTGCCATTTTTCATCGGGCTTATAGGCTCCAAAACGGGTGACACCATCATAGATTTGGATTTCCTTATTCACGATACCTCGTGCAATTTCTCCCAAGTCTACACCGTTGATGTATTCCTCCACAACGCCTTGGGCTTTCTGGTCTGAAAAGCGTAGCTCGTAGCGGTTCCAGATACCAAAAATCTCCAAGGATTCTTCCAAGGAGATATTTTCCATACGGGCGATTTCGTATCGCTTTTCATAAAAGTTGAAGTAGAGCTGACTTTGTCAGCTCCCAAAGTAAAGGGAAGGACCGTGATTGGCTTCCATATCCTCGTTATCGGTGAAGGAGCATGATATTTCATGATTTTAGATCTATTTGAAGTCATGATTAATATCAAATAAACCAAGAACTAAATCTCGAAGCTCACTTGCACTAAAGACCTCATAAGCAGGCATTTCTTCTTTCTCTTTTGCTATCTGTCTGTTTCGATGGTTGAACCAGATAGGATGCCATCCAGCGTTATAACTTCCTTCGATATCGTTGATAAAGGTATCCCCAATGTATAGGCTTTCTGAAGGTAAGAAATTTAACTTTTTGGCAGTATAGTCAAAGATTTCTTGTTGAGGTTTGCTATACCCTGTGGTCTGACTAATAATGATTTTTTTCTTTTCAAAATATTGATAGGCACCAATAAGTTGGAGTTTTCGACTCTGTAAGTCAACAGGGCCATTAGTTAGAATACCGATTGGGATGTGGTTTTCATGTAGAGCCAGCAGTAGTTGATGTATCTCAGGAATCATTGTAATCTGATCGAGTTCATATTCATAGTCAGCCTGGAAGTCTAGAGCTTCTGTCCTAGATATACTATCGATGCCAAATTCTTCCATAGTCTTCTGACAGCGAAAAATTCTAAGTTCCTCAATACTGATGAGTTTTTTCGTGTATTTAGGAAAAGCAACATCAGACCAATATCTAAAACGTTTGTAAATGTTATCTATTTGTTGGATATCAATCGTTGGAAAACATTTCTCAACGCTACGTTTAAAGGGGAGTTGATGGTCATAAAGAGTGTCATCAAGGTCAAAAACAATATTTTTATAAGTCATAATTCTAGTCCGCTTTTAAAATAGTAGTGTACTGGCTAAATTCCTCTAAGTGTTGAGGGCTAATCTGGTTATCTGTAATGATGGTATCGAGTTGATCTAGATTATAGAAGTTAAAGAAATCGTATCGATCGAATTTAGTACTGTCTACTAATAAGAATTTTTCTACAGCATTGTTTAGGGCAAGTTGTTGAATCACACCTTCCTTGTCACTATATGTAGCAATAGAATTATGGGTAACAGCATTTGCACTAACAAAAGCTTTGGCAAATCTCATTGCTTTTAAATTTGTCGAAGCCATTGAACCTACAAAAGCTCCAGTTACTTCTCTATATTCACCGCCAAGAAGCAATAAATCAATGGTTTCGCTATCATTTAGAATCAAGAACACAGGGAGACTATTTGTAATGACACGAATTTTATAACCTTTACGACCTTTCAATTCTAATGCCAGTTGTTCAAGTGTAGTTCCGGGTCCAATAAAAATAGTATCGCCATCTTTGATTAAAGAGCAGGCTTTTTTAGCAATGTCAATTTTTTCTTTTGTATTTAGACTTTTCTTCTCGATATGTGTCTTTTCAAGTGGCTTTTTAGAGGAAAGCAATTGTGCACCACCATGAGTACGTCTTAAAAGTCCATCAGCTTCTAGAGCATCAAGGTCTCTACGGGCTGTCATATCGGAAATATCTAGTTCATCTATTATTTCTTTTATGGTTATGGTCCCGTCAATCTTTAACATATCTAAAATTTTTTCTAATCGTCGTTTTTTGTTCATATGAGGACTCTTCTTTCATAAAGTAATTTTTTTTCAAAGATAATTCTCTTTTAATTGTATCATAAAAGACAATATTTTCAAGGCAAAACAAACAATTTCAAACAAAAAACAAACATTAGATGATGAAATAAGAACAGAGGGTTGACGTATATTAACTTAGGTCAGATTTTGTATAAGACGAAAATAAGGTAGGACCTCTTAATCAGTAAATTATAGAAAGTAAAAGACTTTTGTAATACTTGAATAGATATTTCACGTCCATTTTGTGATGGTTTAAATGAACAATAATTTAACGGTGTTATCTACTTTTAAAAAAGCAAACAAAAAACAAACAAAAAATAAACAAAAAGTGTTGCTTTTTGTTTAGGTGTTTGGTATTATATAAACAAAGAAATGATGAAAACGTTATTTCGAACATTTTGCAAAATATTTTCTACTTCTACGTAGCATTTCTTTCTAAAATTTAGGAGGTAGTCAAAATGGCTATTGTTGTTGGTGCGGATCTCAAAGGTACGAGATTAAAAGATGTTGTGAAAAATTTTCTTGTAGAAGAAGGTTTTGAGGTAATTGATGTGACTAAGGACGGACAAGATTTTGTTGATGTTACCTTGGCAGTTGCCTCTGAAGTAAATAAAGATGAGCAAAACTTAGGTATTGTAATTGATGCTTATGGAGCTGGTCCATTCATGGTAGCAACTAAAATTAAAGGTATGGTTGCAGCAGAAGTTTCAGATGAACGCTCAGCTTATATGACACGTGGACATAACAATTCACGAATGATTACGGTTGGCGCTGAAATCGTCGGTGATGAGCTTGCTAAAAACATCGCTAAAGGTTTCGTCAATGGTAAATATGATGGCGGACGTCATCAAATCCGAGTAGATATGCTTAACAAGATGTGTTAAGAAAAGGAGTTAAGGAATGAGAATCGCAATTGGATGTGACCACATTGTCACAGATGAAAAAATGGCAGTATCAGAATTCTTGAAATCAAAAGGACATGAGGTCCTTGATTTCGGGACATATGACCACGTACGTACTCACTACCCTATCTATGGTAAAAAAGTCGGTGAAGCAGTAGTAAGTGGTCAAGCAGACTTGGGAGTATGTATCTGTGGTACAGGTGTCGGCATTAACAATGCAGTCAATAAAGTTCCAGGTGTTCGCTCAGCGTTGGTTCGTGATATGACATCAGCTATATATGCAAAAGAAGAGTTAAATGCGAATGTTATCGGTTTCGGTGGAATGATTACTGGTGGTCTTCTTATGAATGACATCATTGAAGCTTTCATTGAAGCAGAGTACAAGCCAACAGAAGAAAATAAAAAATTGATTGCAAAAATCGAACACGTTGAAACTCATAATGCACATCAAGCAGATGAAGATTTCTTTACAGAATTCCTTGAAAAATGGGACCGTGGTGAGTATCACGACTAGATAATAGATCTATAAATCTCATAATCAGATAAAATAATTAGTTGAAAATTTTTACGTATAAACTAGAGAAATTCATCTTGTAAAAGAACTTAGTAAGAAAAGTATAAAAGAGGTATTTAAAAAATGGTACTTACAGAACAGAAACGCAAGTATTTGGAAAAACTTTCAGACGAAAATGGTATTATCTCAGCTTTGGCATTTGACCAACGTGGTGCTTTGAAACGTTTGATGGCACAATATCAAGATGCAGAGCCAACTGTAGCTCAAATGGAAGAACTGAAGGTTTTGGTTGCTGATGAACTTACAAAATATGCATCATCAATGTTGCTTGATCCTGAATACGGACTTCCAGCAACAAAAGCATTGGATAAAGAAGCTGGTCTTCTTCTTGCCTATGAAAAAACAGGTTATGATACATCAAGTACAAAACGTTTGCCTGACTGCTTGGATGTTTGGTCTGCAAAACGTATCAAAGAGCAAGGCGCTGATGCCGTTAAGTTCTTGCTTTACTATGATGTAGACAGCTCAGATGAACTTAACCAACAAAAACAAGCTTATATTGAACGTGTTGGTTCTGAATGTGTCGCTGAAGATATTCCTTTCTTCTTGGAAATCCTTGCTTATGATGAAGAAATCTCAGATGCAGGTTCTGTTGAATATGCAAAAGTGAAACCTCGCAAAGTCATTGAAGCGATGAAAGTTTTCTCTGATCCACGCTTTAACATTGATGTTCTTAAAGTAGAAGTACCAGTTAACGTTAAATATGTTGAAGGTTTTGCTGATGGTGAAGTGGTTTACAGTAAAGCTGAAGCTGCTGACTTCTTTAAAGCACAAGAAGAAGCAACTAACCTTCCATACATCTATCTAAGTGCAGGTGTGTCTGCTAAATTGTTCCAAGAAACATTGCAATTTGCTCACGACTCAGGTGCCAAGTTTAATGGTGTGCTTTGTGGACGTGCTACTTGGGCAGGATCTGTAGAACCTTACATCAAAGAAGGTGAAAAAGCAGCACGTGAGTGGTTGCGTACTACTGGATTCGAAAATATTGATGAACTTAACAAAGTTCTTGTTAAAACAGCTAGTCCATGGACTGATAAAGTATAGTAAAAACATAAAACGGAGGATATTGTTATGAACAGAGAAGAGATGACTCTTTTAGGGTTTGAAATTGTTGCCTACGCTGGCGACGCTCGCTCTAAACTTTTGGAAGCGCTTAAAGCAGCTGAAAATGGTGACTTCGCTAAGGCAGATAATCTTGTAGTAGAAGCAGGAACTTGCATTGCAGAGGCTCACAATTCTCAGACAGCTATGTTGGCTCGAGAAGCTTCTGGGGAAGAACTTCCATACAGTGTTACTATGATGCATGGTCAGGATCACTTGATGACTACGGTCTTGTTAAAAGATGTGATTTATCACCTTATCGAACTTTATAAAAGAGGAGCAAAATAATGCATAAACTCATTGAACTTATTGAGAAGGGGAAACCATTCTTTGAGAAAATCTCTCGAAACATCTATCTCCGTGCTATTCGTGATGGATTTATCGCTGGTATGCCAGTCATCCTTTTCTCATCAATCTTTATCTTGATTGCCTATGTGCCAAATGCTTGGGGCTTTCACTGGTCTAAAGGTGTTGAAACTTTCTTGATGACTCCTTATAGCTATTCAATGGGTATCCTAGCATTCTTTGTTGGTGGTACTACCGCTAAAGCTTTGACGGACTCGATGAACCGTGACCTACCTGCGACTAATCAAATTAACTTCTTGTCTACAATGCTAGCGTCTATGGTTGGTTTCCTTTTGATGGCAGCTGAACCTGCTAAAGAAGGAGGCTTCTTGACAGCCTTCATGGGTACAAAAGGTCTCTTGACAGCATTTATCGCAGCCTTTGTGACAGTTAATGTTTATAAAGTCTGTGTAAAAAATAATGTTACCATTCGTATGCCTGAAGAGGTTCCACCAAATATCTCTCAAGTATTTAAGGACTTGATTCCGTTCACTGTCTCAGTTGTTCTCCTATATGGACTTGAACTCCTTGTTAAGGGAACTCTTGGTGTAACTGTTGCAGAATCAATTGGTACCCTTCTTGCTCCTCTTTTCTCAGCTGCAGATGGTTACCTTGGAATTACTCTTATCTTTGGTGCTTATGCCTTCTTCTGGTTTGTTGGTATCCACGGTCCTTCAATTGTCGAACCAGCAATCGCTGCTATCACTTATGCCAATATCGATGCCAACTTGCATCTTATCCAAGCTGGACAACATGCAGATAAAGTTATCACTTCTGGTACTCAAATGTTTATTGTTACCATGGGTGGTACAGGAGCGACATTGATTGTTCCATTCTTGTTCATGTGGATTTGTAAATCAGAACGTAACCGTGCCATCGGACGTGCCTCAGTTGTTCCAACATTCTTTGGGGTTAACGAGCCAATCTTATTTGGTGCACCAATCGTATTGAATCCGATTTTCTTTGTACCGTTCATTTTAGCTCCGATTGTCAACGTTTGGATCTTTAAATTCTTTGTTGACACATTGAACATGAACTCATTCTCTGCCAACCTTCCATGGGTTACTCCTGGTCCGTTGGGAATTGTACTCGGTACTAACTTCCAAGTTCTATCATTTATCTTAGCCGGACTCTTGGTAGTTGTTGATACTATCATTTATTACCCATTTGTTAAGGTATACGATGAACAAATTCTTGAAGAAGAACGTTCTGGTAAAACAAACGATGCTCTTAAAGAAAAAGTAGCTGCAAACTTCAATACTGCTAAAGCAGATGCCGTTCTTGGAAAAGCAGGCGTTGCTAAAGAAGATGTAGCAGCAAACAATAATATCACAAAAGAAACTAATGTCCTTGTTCTTTGTGCAGGTGGAGGTACAAGTGGCTTGCTTGCCAATGCCTTGAACAAAGCAGCAGCAGAATACAATGTTCCAGTCAAAGCGGCAGCGGGTGGTTACGGTGCTCACCGTGAAATGTTGCCAGAGTTTGACTTGGTAATCTTGGCTCCACAGGTCGCTTCAAACTTCGATGATATGAAGGCTGAAACAGATAAATTGGGCATTAAACTTGCAAAAACTGAAGGAGCTCAATATATCAAATTGACACGTGACGGACAAGGTGCTCTTGCATTTGTTCAACAACAGTTTGATTAATAAATTTGTAAAAGTTATTTGAGACGAGATCACTCATTCCATTTCCTCAACACAGTGTTAACCATATCATTTCATTTCCTTGGTTTTCAGAACACAGAATCTCGTCTCAAATGCTTTTTTTGAAAGGACTTACACTTATGACTAAAACACTTCCTAAAGATTTTATTTTTGGTGGTGCTACAGCTGCTTATCAAGCAGAAGGTTCAACTCACACAGATGGTAAGGGCCCAGTAGCATGGGATAAGTATCTTGAAGATAATTATTGGTATACAGCAGAGCCTGCAAGTGATTTTTACCATAAATACCCAGTTGATTTAGAATTAGCTGAAGAATATGGTGTTAATGGTATTCGTATTTCTATTGCCTGGTCTCGTATTTTCCCAACGGGCTACGGCGAAGTAAACGAAAAAGGTGTTGAATTCTACCATAAACTATTTGCTGAATGCCACAAGCGTCATGTTGAACCATTTGTGACTTTGCATCATTTTGACACACCAGAAGCTCTTCATTCAAATGGAGATTTCTTAAACCGCGAAAATATAGAACACTTTGTAGATTATGCCGCTTTCTGTTTTGAAGAGTTTCCAGAAGTAAACTACTGGACAACTTTCAATGAAATTGGCCCAATTGGTGATGGTCAATACTTGGTTGGTAAATTCCCTCCAGGCATTCAATATGATCTTGCCAAAGTCTTCCAATCACACCACAACATGATGGTCTCTCATGCACGTGCTGTAAAATTGTATAAGGATAAAGGTTATAAAGGTGAAATTGGTGTTGTTCATGCTTTACCAACTAAATACCCTTATGATCCGGAAAATCCAGCAGATGTTCGTGCTGCTGAACTTGAAGACATCATCCATAACAAATTTATCTTGGATGCAACATATCTTGGGCACTATTCAGATAAAACGATGGAAGGTGTCAACCATATCCTAGCTGAGAATGGTGGAGAACTTGATCTTCGTGATGAAGACTTCCAAGCACTTGAAGCAGCTAAAGATTTGAATGATTTCCTTGGTATCAACTATTACATGAGTGATTGGATGCAAGCTTTTGATGGTGAGACTGAAATCATTCACAATGGTAAGGGTGAAAAAGGAAGCTCTAAGTACCAAATTAAGGGTGTTGGTCGTCGAGTAGCTCCTGACTATGTTCCACGCACAGACTGGGATTGGATTATTTATCCTGAAGGCTTGTATGACCAAATCATGCGAGTGAAAAATGATTATCCGAATTACAAGAAGATTTACATCACTGAAAACGGTCTCGGATACAAAGATGAGTTTGTAGATAATACTGTTTATGATGATGGTCGTATTGATTACGTGAAGCAACACTTGGAAGTTTTATCAGACGCGATTGCGGATGGTGCAAATGTTAAAGGTTACTTCATTTGGTCACTTATGGACGTTTTCTCATGGTCAAATGGTTATGAAAAACGTTATGGATTGTTCTATGTAGACTTTGATACGCAAGAACGCTATCCTAAGAAATCAGCACATTGGTATAAGAAAGTAGCAGAAACTCAAGTGATAGAGTAATATCACCTGAGAATGTAATAATTTGTTATCCGATTTTTAGATCAGGCTTTGAAAAGGTATATATTATTAATTTCGAAGATTGTCCTATAATTCCTGAGCTTGAAGCTACCTCACTACTAAAATGTAGTAACTGGTGTGTTTCACCTGGAAAAGAGTGGATTTGCCATTCTGATTTAGCATTATCCGAATTTGAATGGGAAGTTTTACAATTACTCGATGTAGCAATATGTGAGACTGTTCACTTCGAGGTAGATTATTTGCCTTTCCAATAACAAAAAGAAAGGAATTGACTGTGACTATCGAATTAAAAAACGAGTATCTTACGGTTCAGTTTAAAACACTTGGTGGTCAACTGACTTCGATTAAAGACAAAGATGGGTTAGAATATCTCTGGCAAGCTGATCCAGAGTATTGGAATGGACAGGCACCAATTCTATTTCCTATCTGTGGTAGTTTACGTAATGATTGGGCTATTTATAGACCTCAAGAAAGACCCTTTTTTACAGGTCTAATTCGTAGACATGGTTTTGTTCGAAAAGAAGAATTTACTCTTGAAGAAGTTAATGAAAATAGCGTGACTTTCAGTATTAAACCAAATGCTGAGATGCTTGATAATTACCTTTATCGGTTTGAACTAAGAGTTGTTTATACCTTAAATGGGAAATCCATTAGAACCGAGTTTCAGGTAACGAACTTGGAAACTGAAAAAACGATGCCTTACTTCATTGGAGCCCATCCAGCATTCAATTGTCCTTTAGTAGAAGGCGAAAAGTATGAGGACTATTCTCTTGAATTTAGTGAGGTTGAGTCTTGTTCGATACCAAAGAGTTTCCCTGAGACAGGGTTATTAGATTTACAAGATCGGACGCCATTTTTGGAAAACCAAAAGTCTCTTGATTTGGATTACTCACTTTTTTCTCATGACGCCATTACACTTGACCGACTGAAATCTCGCAGCGTGACACTTCGCTCGAGAAAGTCTGGTAAGGGTCTTCGAGTTGATTTTGATGATTTTCCAAACTTGATTCTGTGGTCTACAGCTAATAAAAGTCCATTCATTGCTTTGGAACCTTGGAGTGGTCTCTCCACTTCACTTGAAGAAGGTAATTTCTTAGAAGATAAAAGACAGGTAACGAAAATTTCACCTCAAGAAACTTCTAGAAAAACCTATGATATTACTATCCTTAATTAAAATTTGTTATTATTTGAGTCTTCAATAAGATTTGAATACTCTTACCTTGTGATGATAGAATGGTCTTCTCCGTGCCAGTCTTACCTCGCAAGGTTTTTAAGTTTTTTGTGGGTCTATGTCAACTGTAGTTGGTGACGAAAAGCTAATATCTAAAGACAGTCTGGTAGTAAAAAAATAAGATTATTTACTACTTCTTGATTTAAAATAATAGTGAAGCCATTAATTTGTGGCAAATTTAATTTAATATTTTGCCTCAAATTAGCCACACTTTTTATAGAACTAAGAGGAATAATGAAGTTCTCTTCCTATTAATATTAGTAAATGTTAAGGATAAGTATTCTTTTTATTTTTTGGCGAATGCCGGCTTTTTTGCCACAAATGAGTATCAACATCTTTCGAATGGAATAGTTGACAACTGTTTTTAAGAATTATACTATTGAATTGAATAGATAAGGAGTTGATTTGATGCAAGAGACAATGATTGATTACAAACAAAATATTTACCAAGAGCTATCTCGCTTAACAAAGGGGCTAGGAAGTGAGAAGCGTCTTGATATTTTAAATATATTATCACAGGGACCAAAGACAGTTGAGGGAATTGCGCATGCGACGGGTCTCTCTGTTGCCAATACTTCGCGCCACCTTCAGGTTTTAAAAGAAAGTCACTTGGTGGTGACGAGTCGAAATGGTAATTTTATCCGTTATAGCTTGGCTTCTGAAAAGGTTGTCCAGTTAGTCCTTCTGTTATTTGCCGTCGGTGAAGAACAGTTAGCAGAAGTCAGAGCGATTGAGTCAGACTATGATGAGGCAGCTGGTGTTCCTCAGATTGAGCTCGCTAATGCAATTGAATTAGCAGCTCAGACAGATGTTCTCCTGCTTGATTTAAGGCCTGTTGAGGAGTATGAGGCAGGGCACTTGCCAAAAGCTCTTAATTTACCAATCGATGAGTTTGATCAAAAAAAAGCTCAGCTTCCCAAAGAGAAGACCATCATTGTTTATTGTCGCGGGCGCCAATGTGGCTATGCTAACCTAGCAGCACAGGATTTACAGAGTTTAGGCTACAGTATCTATAGTCTCAATCGCAGTTTTGCTGATTGGAAGTGGGGTGCATCCTCTCGTTCAGAACTTGACTAAGGTGTATTCCTTAGTCTTTTCTTATAACCGGAGACTCGTGAGCAAAATCATTGCAAAATAGATTTAGTGTGCTACAATTCAATTATTCAATAAAAAAGTTGAATTCTTTTTCACTCAACCTATTCAACAACTTCATTGAATTTCATCTTTGAAATACTTCTTATTTAGTATCTCAAAGAAACTAAGTGATACAAATTGGATTTTTAGAAGGGCTAAGTTAACCTTTTTGAAATTCATTCTTTTATTCTTATACTATTCAAATATATGATTGAATAGAAGCGATTTATTTTAGATAGGAGTTTTTTATGACGACACAACTAACAACCGAAACATTTGCGAAATCTATCCAAAATGGGGTAAGTTTTATCGATTTTGGGGCGCAGTGGTGCCCACCTTGTCAGATGATGGAGCCGGTAGTGGAAGAACTTTCACAGGACTTTGACGGAAAAGTAACGATTGCTCAGGTGGATGTGGACCAATCACAAGATCTGGCCAATCTCTTTGGCATTCGTTCTATCCCAACAATGGTGATTTTTAAAGATGGCAAACCCGTTGATGCTCTTGTTGGTGTTCATCCTAAACAAACATTGATAGAAAAAATCCAAGCACAGTTATCATGAGGTGATTTATGTATGATGCAATTATTGTAGGTTCAGGACCTGCAGGGTACACAGCTGGCATTTATTTAAGTCGAGCTGGTTTGAAAAATCGATTGATCACAGGCTATTCTGAGGGTGGTCAATTAACCACCACAACCCTCGTAGAAAATTATCCAGGTTTTGAAAACGGGATTGATGGCAATGAATTAGTCCAAACAATGCGCCGCCAAGCAGAACAGTTTGGCACCGAAATGACCTTTGGATTTGTTCAAAAAATTGAAGGCGAATCGTCTCCTTTCGAGGTACATCTGGATAATGGTGAAATCATTGATACCAAGGCCGTTATTATCGCAACAGGCTCTAGCGCTAAATACCTAGGGATTGAAGGCGAAGAAGAGGCCATCGGAAAAGGTGTCAGCGCTTGTGCGACCTGTGATGCTTTCTTCTATAAAGAGCGTGAAATCCTTGTAGTTGGCGGGGGTGATGTCGCTATGGAAGAAGCCCTCTATTTGACACGCTTTGCATCGAAAGTGACCGTTATCCACCGCCGCAATGAGTTACGCGCATCTGATATTATGGCCAAACGGGCTCAGGCAAATGATAAAATTCATTGGATGTTAAATTACACGCCTGTCAAAGTTACATCTAATCTGATGGGAATGACTGGTTTGGATGTTCGTAATAATGAAACAGGTGATATTGAGCACATTCAGGCTGACGGTCTCTTTGTGGCCATTGGTCATCAGCCAAACACCGATTTTCTTGATGGAAAATTAGCATTGGATGATAAAGGCTATATTCAAACACAGGCAGGAACATCAAAGACCTCTGTTGCAGGTATTTTTGCAGCTGGTGATGTGCAAGATCCAAAATACCAACAAGCCATTACTGCAGCAGGTAGCGGTGCCATTGCTGCCCTAGATACATTGGCCTATATTGATAACCTATGATGAAATCAGTCACGTCTAGTATCGAATTATCAGAACTGTTAGCCGAACATCAAAATCTAGCTCTTCTTGTTTCAGGAAATCAATGCAGTCTATCGTCTCTTGGGCAAAAAGAACTCATAGACACGGCTGAACGAGAGCATTTGATGCTTTACCAAGCAGATATTTTTCAAGTGCCCCGTCTTATTTCTTTATTTGGCATTCAGCCTACCCTGACGAGTTTATTAGTCTTTAAAAAGGGTCAATTGGTTGATAAGAAAGAGGTTTAAATGGCAAGAAAAGCTTTGATACAAAGGAAAAAGAAGGCCTATCCGGTGCAAGAATACTCACGCTGTTTGGCATGCGGCCGCCCGCATTCGGTTTACCGCAAGTTTAAACTTTGTCGGATTTGTTTACGCCAGCAAGTTTACCAAGGTGTCATTCCTGGGTTGAAAAAAGCTTCTTGGTAGTGGAAAGAAAGGAAGAAATATGGAAATTAGTTACTGGTCAGATATTGCCTGTCCATTTTGTTACATTGGTGCTAGTCGAATGAAGCGTGCTATGGCAGCTGTTGGTTTAAACCCGGAAGATTTGACAATGAAAGCTTACCAGCTAAATCCCAATGCGCCTTTAGAAACAAGTGAAACCATGCTCACAGAGTTTGCTGCCAGTCACGGTATGACCACTGAGCAAGCTAAAGCTCAGTTTGCGCACATGGAAAGCGTGGGAAATGAAGAAGGGCTTCGTATTGATATGGCGGGGATTATCCCAACCAACACCTTTTCAGCTCACCGTCTTATTAAATGGTCGCAGAAGTATTTAGATAAAAAAGATCATCAAAATTTCATTATGGCCTTGTACTATCTTTACTTTGAAGAACATGCCAATATTGCGGATCATTCTGTGTTACTAGCTGTTATCAGTGAGTTCGCTCTACCACAAGAAGAGGCAGCGCAGGTTCTTGCTGGCGATGCGTTTGCTGACGAGGTCAAACGCGATATCTTAGAAGCCAATCAATCAGGCGTTCAAGGTGCACCTTTCTTTGTTCTGAACAATAAGTATGGCATTTCAGGTGCTCAGCCTTATGAATACATGTTAGCGGTATTAAAACAAATTCAAGCAGAGGAAGGAGCACAATAAAATGATAGATACCCCTTTTCAACTACTAGACAGCAATTCAGAAGAGACAGGTTTAGTTTGTGGGATTGATGGCTGCAGCATAGAGCCCTCAACACAGCCGTTAGAAAAAAGCAAAAAAGCAGTCATTAGGAGGGCAGAATGGAAAAACAAAGGGTAGAAGCCTTGTCAGATGCTATATTGGCCATTATTGTCACAATTATGGCCTTGGAGTTACAGTTACCTAAGGAATTGACCGTAGTAGGACTTAGAAGCATGCTACCCATGCTTTTTATCTACATTACTAGTTTTTTGCAAATCATGGCAGTCTGGCTATATTATCATGAACTCTACAAATTAGTAAATCATGTCAGCTTTCGTTTATTTGGAGCCAATAGTTTTTGGCTTTTAACAGCTAGTTTTGTTCCCTTAGCGACTCGAGGGATTGGACAGCATTCCGCTAATTTTGCCTTTCTCCTGTTTTACCTCATCGTTCTTGCCCTTTGGGATGTAGCTTGGATAATCATGACAGCAATGGTGATTAAGACGAGTCAAAGACCGTTATCAGCTGAAGAAAAAAAGATGCCTTATCGGTGGGCACTATTATATGGATTGCAGCTAGTGATCATATTATTAGTTGGTTATCTTTTTCCAAATCTCATTCCTTTTACCCCGCTACTGATGATTATTAATGTTATCTATGGTTTTTTAAGCAACAAATCTTGAAAAAGACTAAAAATAATCGCTAACTAGCATCGGTTATAAAAACCAGGTCTTAAGAAAGCTCGTAAAGCTAGCCAGTTCTCTAAACGTTAATTCGTTACTGGACAGCAGAGTACAAACGAAAACACTTTGCAACTTGCAAGGTGTTTTTTTTGTATGAGAATTGGCGGTGCGCAATTAGGATAGCTCTAGCGACTTTAGTCGCATAGAGATATGCTATACATAGTTGCCCCAAGAAAACAAGTAGAGCGATGTTTGATTGGATGGCAACCACTGCACTCAAAACGTTAATCGATACGATTATATCAACGTTTCAAAGCACTCAAGAGTTTACCTCATGGGTGCTTTTTTGTATAGATTTCTGAAAAATTGTTCAAAATCTTACTAGAGTTTTGTCTTCATCTTGAAATTCTGACAACAATATGATATATTTATAACAGATAAGGTGTGATGTATTTATAACATAGTGAAAGAAGGTGACGAAAATGAAAATGTCGAAGAACTTAAAGATAATCCTTTATATCGCTAGCGTGCTTATTGTTGTATGTTTAGTTTTATTGCTGGGGAATCATCTACCGATTCTAGCAAAAGGTGCTATTATGACGATGTCTTGGCTTCCTACGTATTTGGCTTGTACGATGCTATCGGTCCTCTCAAAATCAACCTATCAAAAGAAAGAGAAAAATATGTTTGGGATTACTGCAAAATTATATACAGTGCTTGTATTTCTCTCGTCCTCGATTTATACTATTGGAGTTTGGCTTCTAACTCCTGGTTCTTTGATTAAGAATATAATGTTAGGAATTGGATTAAGTGTTCAGTTGTTATTAATGTTTTACTTCTTATTCAAGAGAATTAATGAAGAACCCGATGAACGATTTTATAGAAATATTGCAAAGTCCTCTTCCATTTTGTTTACAATAGCAATCTTTATATTATTGGGAATTGCAACCTTGATAGCCGTCTGTAAAGTTTTCATTTTGAATGCTGGATTTCTTTATATTTTGGTGGCTTTTTTACTCTTATTATTTGCCATTACTTACTTTATCATTGAAAAAAGGGGATGAAATATGGCGAAAGAAAGTAAAATAAAGACTAACTTGAAAGAAGTAAGGGAAGCTTATGGTATGACTCAACAAGATTTAGCAGATCAAGTAGGAATACGGAGAGAAACGATTGTTCACTTAGAAAATAACCGCTACAACCCTTCGTTGGAAATGGCTTTAAAAATAGCACAAGTCTTTAATAAACAAGTGGAAGAACTATTTCGTCTGAAATAAGAGAAGTAAAACAATCCAATTGATTTGTGTATTAGTTTTTTGGAGACTTGTTATTCTGAGAAGAGGTCTTGGTAAGAGGGAGTGTTTTCAAAGGAATTTTCTTGACTTCACCTTAGTTGAAACGCATTCAAAAATAAGATAATAGTTTATTTTTCAAGCATTTTAACCCAATAATAGAACTTTTTAGGCCGAAATGCTTTCAAAAATGCTAATGTTTCTCTAATCTATTCAATTTTGAGGTCTTGCATATTATGTAGTTATCATACAAAAGCGCTCAAAGTGAATGAGTACATTCATTTGAAAGATGATATTGTTATATACTTCAAACATATTATCAGTAAAGGGTTTTATACATCTATTAAATATCTCTTGATTTTTGGCCAAAAAACTTCACATAATAATGAATGTATATTTTACAAATTATGCTTTTATATATGATTT
>OAVY01000026.1_pt1 | contig 152992 bp, 118 predicted proteins | sample 1476481 | NCBI WGS metagenome assembly OAVY01 (sample SAMEA2580116, study PRJEB22360) | human gut metagenome | biome: human gut; feature: human-associated habitat; material: faeces | place: Denmark | collected 2008/2010 | reverse complement strand
GGCCATTTGTGGATTGGCAAACAGAACATTGCCGACGAACGACCCACGGCAGGCGTGTGCGATGAACATCGCGTAGCGATACAGGTTCATGGCATCTCCTTGATGGGTCTTCGTACGGCAGACATCGAGAAGCCTATCATCATTCAGATCGACGGTGAAACCCACGCATGCCCGACAATACACAAAATCTTTACAAAGGATTGGGCCTACCGCATACGATCCGCCTGGGTAGCGGTCCGAGGATGAATCAGGGGCGAGCCAAGGGTTGCGTCTCGTGTTTCCGTCATGATGTCTGGCAAAAAAGTGAAGCCGGACATGCGAGGCATCGACCGGAATCGGAAAGGGGCAAATCATGCGAGTTCTCGGCAATATCCTGTGGATCATTCTTGGCGGGTTGGCCATCGCAATCGGATGGGCATTGGTGGGACTGATTCTATGCATCTCCATCATCGGCATCCCGCTCGGCATTCAAGCGTTCAAGATGGCCAAGCTTGCGCTCTGGCCATTCGGAGCGGAAATCGCCAACCTGTAGATTCCAAATACAACAAAGCCGCCAAAGCAACCCTTGACGAGGCGGTCACCGACGTCAACAATTGGATTGATCAGCAAGCCGCCAAGGCCGAATAATAAAACACACATTATGCTGCTGCAGCAGCCAGTCCTTGCAGAACAATGTCATGACAAAGGCCTGAGAAGACGACTTCTCAGGCCTTATCCGTGCCGCTCCTCAGTCGCTTGTAGCGACAGCTCCCCTCAAAGAGGGGAGCCAGAGAAACACTTACTTCGAGATGTTGAACTTGAACTCGGCGTCTTACCGGTCTTCTTCGTCCTGCCTTGCCGCGGATATTCAATCGCATCGCAGGGGTGCATAGCCATAAAGCGATTCCACAAACTGGCTTATAGATGGCAGATTCGGAAGGCTGACCGGAGGCATCTCGCCTATGTATGGCAGTTCATTCCAGAAAGACCGCAGTTAGAGGGTACACAATTACCCCCTAACCGGTCTGTCACAAAAACGAGCTGCCACATATAAGCGAAATACGTCCGGACGAACGCCAGAATCTACCATATATAAGACCACCTGTCAGAAATCTAATTCAAGCCGATCAGCAACCCACCATTACATTACCCTTGATTTGGTGTACATACAACACCTTAGTTATCCTTGATTTGGTGTATCTACGGCGGTGAGACATGGAAACTTTCGAACGAAAAGCGTACGAAAAACTGGCTTCCTGGAAGGATTCTTCCCAAGGAAGCACAGCCCTGCTCATCGAGGGCGCATGGCGCGTCGGGAAAAGCACCATCGCGGAGGAATTCGGACGACGGAACTATGCGTCGTATATGCTCGTCGACTTCTCGAAAGCCCCCGATGACGTGCTGGGCTACTTCGTCGACCTGCGCAACGACCTCGACGCGTTCTTCATGTACCTGTCATCCTTCTACGGAGTGGAACTGCACAGGAGGGATAGCCTCATCATTTTCGACGAGGTGCAGCTGTACCCGAAGGCCCGCGAGGCCATCAAGCAGCTGGTGGCTGACGGACGTTACGACTACATCGAGACAGGCTCGCTCGTCTCCATCCGCGAGAACGTCAAGGACATCCTCATTCCATCAGAGGAGGAGTCGATCCGCCTGAATCCCATGGATTTCGATGAATTCCTCTGGGCTTTGGGAGAAAAGCCACTGTCCGCGCTCATCGCGGACTCGTTCAAGAAGCGCAGGCCGCTCCCCGATTCGCTGCACAGGAAAGCCATGCGGCTATTCCGTGAATACATGCTGGTCGGAGGCATGCCCCAGGCTGTGTCGAAGTACGTCGAGACCCATGATTTCAGCAAAGTCGACAACGTCAAACGGAACATCCTCCGACTGTACAGGCAGGACATCTCCAAGCATGGCGGCAGCGACCGGATACGCATCACGCGCATCTTCGACAACCTGGTGGGTCAGCTTTCCAAGAAGGAGAAGAAGTTCAACATCACATCGCTGGGAGAGAAAGCGAAAACCCGCGATTACGAGGACGCCTTCTTCTGGCTTTCCGATGCGTTCATTACCAACGACTGTTTCAATTCCACCGATCCGAGCGTGGGCTTGAGCATTAGCGAGGACCATTCGACGGTCAAATGCTACGCCGCCGATACAGGGCTTCTCACTACGCTCGCCCTGGCCGACTCGGAACAGACCGAAAGCAACCTGTACCGGGACATCCTCCTAGAACGCATCGAGATCAACGAGGGCATGCTCGCGGAGAACGTCGTTGCACAGCTTCTCCGGGTCAACGGGCACCGGCTGTTCTTCTATTCGCGCAGCGATCGCGACGACCCGTCGAACCGCATGGAGATCGACTTCCTCATCGTCGAACCGTACGAGAACGCGGCAATGAAGTACAGGGTCAGCCCCATCGAGGTCAAGTCATCGAAACGCTACCGCACGGTCTCGTTAGACAAATTCAAGGCAAAATTCGATAAGAAGGTCGGCACCAGATACGTGCTGCATCCGAAACCGCTGGTTGTGGAAAATGACGTGGTCAAACTGCCGATCTACATGGCGGGACTGCTGTAGAAGGCTTCATGCAGACAGCGCTTTTTGGTGCACTACCAGCGAATGACGCCCAACCCCGTTGTCTATTTGTAAGCGCAACGCCTTCGTCAGAGTTGTAAGTCTGGCAGTTCGTCGGCAAACGCCTCGGCGGGTGTGCGGTGGCCGAGCGCTCGCATGGGCCGGTTGTCGGTCTCGTCGACGATCTCCTGGAGCTCCCTCGCCATGCCCGGTTCGATGATCGTGCGTTTGGGCAGGTAACGGCGGATCATGCCGTTGCGGTTCTCGTTGCCGCCCCGCTGCCAGCTGGAATAGGGGTCGGCGAAGTACGTGGCCATGCCCGGTTCGTCGCGCAGCCGCGCGTGGCGGGCGAACCCGGTGCCGTTGTCGTGCGTGACGCTGAGCCTGGCGGCCGCCGGCAGCGGGGCGAACATCGCCAGCCGCGCCCCGACGCTCCGCTCGGCGGTCTTGTCGGGGATAACACGGGCCATGAGGAAGCGGGTCCTCCTTTCGGCCTCGGTGTGCAGGTCGCATCCCATGCCGATGACGCTGTCGGCCTCCCAATGGCCGAACCCGCTGCGGTCGTCCGCCTCCGGCGGACGCTCGGCGATGGAGACCCTTCCGGGGATAGGGAACCTCGACACCCGACGGCCCGCATGCTTGCGCCGCCGCCGGTGGCCGCGCGGCAGGCATCGGGCCCGGCGTTCGCGGCGCGGCTTGCTGGAATGGATCCATCGGTAGACGGTCTCCGGGCACACGCGCATGGCATCGTCGCCGGGGAACAGGACGCGCAGCCTGCCGCTGACGGGCGGCGGCGACCAGCCGCAGCCCAGCTTCTCCGCCACCCACGCCCACAGCCGGTCATGCGACAGGCGATGCGGCTTGCGCGCTTTGGCGCGCCTCCGGGCGGCCTTGCGCCGGGCCGGCCCGGCGATGTAATGGCGGCTCGTCCAAGGCCCGGTCTTGAGCCGCCTGGGCCGATAGGGACGGTAGGATTCGCTCTCGTTGGACGGGAACCACGCGTTGCGTTTGATCTCACGGCTGACGGTGGACGGGCTGCGCCCGATCATCGCGCCGATCGCCCGTATGCCGGTCCCGTTGCCGATCTCGATCTGGATGACCTGGCGTTCCTCTTCCGACAGGTGCGAATATACTTCCCCCATAGGTGCAACATCCCTTCCGGACTGGTTTTCTAGACAATCTCCAATCTAACGGGGTGTTGCACTTTCATTTAGACAACGGGCCCTATAATCAGCTATTCACATCGCCGTAAACTGTATTGCACGGTCACTCAGCACACCCTGTTCGCCATTTCGATCATTTCTGATGGCGAAGTAATAGCTGTTGTCATCATTCGTGAACGCCAAAAACTCAGGTTTCTCGGCATCTTTATCAGTCTGCGCACGCAACGTGACGAAAATACGATACTCACCGTTATTAAACATGTCCAGAGGGATTGAATATTTCACTGTATGGTGGCCAGGTTCGATTGGCATGCCCTTGCACTCTGTCTGTGTATCGACGTCATAGACTTGTCCACTTCTACGAGAATCCTGCAAAATAATTCCTAGATAAGCGGGAATGTCCTCGTTAAACTCATACTCAACAGAGAATTCAAGGGGCTTCTTGCCATCGACAATCTTAGGCCCTTCACTAGTCACGTTAAGAACCGGAACGCGAGAATTCAACCCATGGGGGTATATGTATTTTTTTTGCCCCTTGGTCTTGAAAAAATCATTGTTTTGGGCGTTTTCGAGACTATACCGGTCTGCCACGTTGCGAGGATCGCCAGAGCACACGATCTCTCCATTGCTGATCAGTATGGCCTTGTTGCAATACCTTTTCATCGAATCCATACTGTGCGTGACCAGAATGACCGTTTTTGTTGGATCTTCCTTCACGCTCTTGAAAAAGGCATCGCACTTCTTCTGGAACGCAGCATCCCCACCCGCCAGTACCTCATCGAGCACCAGTATGTCTCCCTGAGCCTTAATGGCTACCGAGAATGCAAGCCTTACCTGCATACCACTGGAGTAGTTCTTCAGCTTCTGATCCATGAACTCGCCAAGCTCAGCGAACTCAACGATATCGTCATACATCGCGTCGATTTCTGGACGGCTGAAACCCAGCAATGCACCGTTCAGATACACATTTTCGCGACCAGTCAACTCAGGATTGAACCCGACACCAAGTTCGATGAACGGTACCAACTTGCCACGAACATCCACAGTTCCCTGTTCAGGCACATAAATCTGGGAGATGATCTTCAACAGAGTAGATTTACCGGAACCATTACGACCGACGATGCCGAAGAAGTCGCCTCGCTGAACATCGAACGTAATATCCCGCAGTACGTGCTGCTCAGTGTATCCTTTAATGCCCTTCGCCCAATTCAAGAACGCCATCTTCAAGCCACTCGCTTGTTCAGTCGGCAATCGGAACACCTTGGCCACATGATTGACGCTAAGAACGACGGAACTCTGATCTTCCACACTCACCCCATACTCACTGCTCATCGTTTACAGCACCTCCGCGAACTTAGCATTGTACTTGCGGAATATGCGCACACCTACTACCACAATTAACAGGGTCAGCATATATGGAACAAACGGCAACCACCTACTATCGAGATACGTCCATACTGTTGGTATGTATTCCGGAGATAGCAGGTTATGCCGAATATCCATGATGACCTGCGTACTGGGATTCAGCATGAGGAACTTGGAAGCCCATGCGAAATCCGGTGCTCGCTGAGCAATCACACTGATTGGATAGATGATTGGTGTGGCATAGAACATAGCCTGCATCAGTACATCCCAGATATGCGCCACATCACGAAAGTAAACATACAACGTGCTTAATATCAGCGATATTCCTAAAGCCAGCAAATACAACTGCAACACATTGAACGGTACCAGCAGAATACGCCATGTATAGTGTGCGTGGGCAAAGAAGCCGAAGCATACGACCACAACCATGTTGATGCCCAGAGAAATCATGGATCCCATGGTGTTGGAAGCAACGATAATGTAGTTAGGGAAATGAACCTTGCGTAATAGATCTCCACGATCGACAATGCCACGCATACCAACGGTGGTGGCCTCCGTGAAAAAAGACCACAAGCAGGTACCGCACAATAAGGAGATCGGGAATGTTGGCGTGCCGTCAGAGAATTTCAGGAACCGAACAAACACCACATACATCACGGCAAATAGCATGAGCGGTTTCAGTACCGACCATGCCATGCCCAAAAACGAGCCTTGGTATCGGAGCTGGAAATCAGTTTTCACCAGCTCTTTGAACACCACCAATGAATAGCGGTATTTATCTCTCGCCCGCTGCACAAGTTTCCTCATAAACATCCAATTCTAGCAAGGGGTGTATCAACGCCAGCCTTGGCTAGCGCAAACACCCATCTTATGCTCTTGTCCAGTTTTAATAGCTGCTCCAGAAATCCGAAGCTCTGCCACCTGTTCCGCGCAATATGTCCATCCTTGTGAAGAACTCATTCTTATTAAGGCATTAGAACGCTAACATAGTACTCACTGACGGCTACCATATACACTATGACCCAAGAAGTGTTTACTCCAAAAAACATCATCGTGACCGGCGGCTGCGGCTTCATCGGTTCTAATTTCGTCCATTATGTATACAACAACCACCCTGACGTGCACATCACAGTGTTGGACGCATTGACATACGCGGGCAATCTTGACAACATCAAGCCATTGCTCGGCGACCACGTTGATTTTGTGCATGGCAACATCTGCGACGCTGAACTGCTGGACAAGCTGGTACCCGGACATGATGCCATCGTGCATTACGCCGCCGAGTCGCATAATGACAACTCAATTGCCAACCCGGAGCCGTTCTTAAAGACCAATGTGGAGGGTACGTTCCGCCTTCTAGAAGCGGCACGCAAATACGATGTGCGCTATCACCACGTCAGCACCGATGAGGTCTACGGTGACCTGGCTCTTGACGACCCTCATAAATTCACCGAGGAAACGCCTTACCATCCTTCCAGCCCGTACTCTTCCACAAAGGCCAGTTCGGATTTGCTGGTCCGCGCATGGCGCCGTACCTTCGGTGTGCGCATGACCATCTCCAACTGCTCCAACAACTACGGTCCGTACCAGCACGTGGAAAAGTTCATCCCGCGACAAATCACTAATATCTTGGAAGGTATTCGTCCTAAGCTGTATGGCGACGGTCTGAACGTCCGTGACTGGATTCACACCGATGATCACTCATCCGCCGTGTGGACCATCCTCACCAAGGGTGTCTTGGGAGAAACCTATCTTATCGGCGCCAATGGCGAGCGGAACAATATCACCGTGTTGAAGGACATTCTTGAAGTCATGGGCAAGGCCCCCGATGATTTCGACCACGTCAAAGATCGTCCCGGACATGATCGTCGCTATGCAATCGACTCCACCAAGCTTCAGACCGAGCTTGAGTGGAAGCCGCGCCATACAGATTTCCAGAGTGGTTTGGAACACACCATTAAGTGGTATACCGACAATCGTGATTGGTGGGAACCCGTCAAAGCCGCAACGGAAGCGAAGTACAAGCAGCAGGGTCAGTGAACTTGTACTTGCACCGCTTGGGAAACGTATTGAAACTGATAAGAAAGACGGAATAAATGTCATTGGAATTTGAAAAGGAACTCAAGGTCACCACGACCAATATTCCTGGTCTGCTGGTATTTGACCTACCGGTTCACGGAGACAACCGTGGCTGGTTCAAGGAAAACTGGCAGCGAGCAAAGATGACAGCTCTGGGACTTCCTGACTTCGGTCCTGTGCAGAACAACATCAGTTTCAATGCCAAAAAAGGTGTGACACGCGGTATTCATGCTGAACCGTGGGACAAATTTATCTCCATTGCGACCGGTGAAATTTTCGGTGCTTGGGTAGACCTGCGTCCTGGCGACAGCTTCGGCCAGGTTTTCACCACCCGCTTGGATCCCAGCAAGGCAATATATGTGCCGCGCGGAGTCGGCAATAGCTTCCAAGCGCTGCAGGACGGTACCGCTTACACCTATCTAGTCAACGCCCATTGGAGCCTTGAGCAGAAGAAGACCTACACGTTCGTCAATCTCGCGGATCCGGAGCTCAACATTCAGTGGCCCATTCCACTGGAGGATTCCGAGCGCTCGGAGGCGGACCTGCATCATCCAATGCTGAAAGACGCCAAACCAATGGCACCTAAGCGCACCATGGTGTTCGGTAGCAACGGCAAACTGGGACGTGCAATCCGCCGCTATGCCGAAAGCCATGACCTGCGCGGATTCGAATATCACGACACCGATACGTTCGATATCGCCGATGCCGAGGCCTACGCTGCCATTGATTGGGATTTGTACGGCACCATCATCAATGCCGCAGCATTCACAGCTGTCGATGAGGCGGAAACGACGGAGGGTCGGAAGAATGCGTGGAGAACTAATGTCCAAGGAGTAAAGAACCTCGCCCGCATCGCTGCCGAACATCGCATCACGCTAGTGCATATCTCCAGTGATTACGTGTTCGATGGCACCAAGGAACTGCATACCGAGGATGAGGAATTCGCTCCACTTAGTGTATATGGACAGACCAAGGCTGCGGGCGACGCTCTCGTGGAGAACGTGCCTCAGCACTATCTGCTTCGTTCCAGCTGGGTGATTGGAGAGGGACGCAACTTCGTGACCCGTATGCTGGGGTTGGCTCAGAACAATGCCCACGCTGAAGCACCTTCCGATCAGTTTGGCCGTCTGACCTTTACTGATGACATGGCGAAAGCTATCTTCCACCTGCTTGACAGCAACGCCTCCTACGGTACATACAACATGACCGGTTCCGGACGCATCGCGAGCTGGTATGACATCGCACGACTCGTCTTCCAAACCGCTGGAGTCGATCCCGATACCATCACCGCTAACTCCGTAGCTGAGTATGCTCGTGAACACCATGCTGCCATGCGCCCGCAGAATTGCTCACTGGATCTCAGCAAACTGGAAGCTACTGGATACCATCCACAGAATTGGGAGCAGTCTCTCACAACTTATCTGGCAAAGGAGCTTGAGCAGCGATGAAAGGTATTATTTTAGCTGGTGGATCCGGCACACGGCTATATCCTCTTACTACGGTTACCTCCAAGCAGTTATTGCCGGTGTACGACAAGCCGATGATTTACTATCCGCTTAGCGTGCTGATGATGGCGGGCATTCGCGATATCCTCATCATTTCCACACCCAAGGATTTGCCTAACTTTGAGCGTCTCCTAGGAGATGGTTCACAGTATGGCGTGAACTTCAGTTACAAGGTTCAGCCGTCCCCAGACGGTCTCGCTCAAGCCTTCATCATCGGCGAAGAGTTCATTGCGGGTGAGCCGTGTGCTCTTGTTCTGGGAGATAATATCTTCTACGGCAATGGTTTGGGAAAGACGTTGCGCCGAGCGGCATCTGTGAAGCATGGCGCAACGGTATTCGGCTACTACGTGGATGACCCAGAACGCTATGGCGTGGTGGAATTCGACAAAAATCACAAGGCGATTTCCATTGTCGAAAAGCCTGAGCATCCTGCTAGTAATTATGCTGTGACAGGACTCTACTTCTATGACGAACGCGTTACCGAATTCGCCAAACAAGTTCACCCTTCCGCCCGAGGTGAATTGGAAATCACCGATCTCAACCAGATGTATTTGGACGATGATTCATTGACGGTACAGACGTTGGGCCGTGGTTATGCCTGGCTGGATACCGGAACCATGGACAGCCTGTACGAGGCCGGGGAGTTTGTACGCACCGTACAGCGTGCACAGGGCCTTCCTATCGCCGTAGCCGAGGAAATCGCCTATGAAAATGGCTGGATCACTCGTGACCAGTTGCTTGAGGCCGCCGAGAAGTATGGCAAATCTCCATATGGCCAGCACCTGAAGAGCGTGGCAGAAGACCGGATCATCAGTCGACCGTCTGATGATCCACAGCAGGCCTGATTGCGTTCTTCACAACAATTGAATTTTAGTGAGGCTTCTGATGTTTTTGTGGGTTAGATTGCGGGTTGTGGCAGTCGTATGTCGAGTCCGCTGCATCTGGGCATGACCAGGGCGATGAGGTTGGTGACGCGGGGGAAGCCGTAGGCCATGCGGACGGTGACCTTGATCCTGTTGTTGAACGCCCCGAGCCTGGCGTTGGAGTAGCCCAGTTCGATGGTGCGTAGGATGTCGGGGCGGCGCCGTCTGATCTTCCTGGCGAGTTCGACGATCTCGGGGATGCGCGAATGGGACGCCCAGAACACCCGGCGGTTCAGTTCCGTCGTGGCTTGGTCGATCGGGTGCTTGAACAGGGTGCGCAGCAGTTCCTTGAGCCGTCAGGCGCGGTAGAGCTGGCCCCTCGGGCCGGTGTTCCTGATGGCGTCGAGCGTTGCGGACTGTCGGTCCGTCAGGTCGCCGGGGTTCTTCAATACGGCGTACCCGTCGCCGCCGCGCCGCGCCTGGTCCCACAGGCGTTTCCTGACCTTCCATAAGGCAAGCATCCCCGCAAACCGACTTGGCCATGCGGGATTACGCGCTCGCCATTTATGACAAACAAACCAAGATCTCGCGCTCAAACATTACGACAAACGTCGAGCTATCCACCGCTCGAGCAATAGGTAATATAATGATGCGCAAGCTTAACAATTAGAATAGCCTAAAGCCAAAGGAGACGGATTATGTTCGGCAAAGTTCGTAAGACAAGAAGCGACTGCACTGTCGGCACGTATGAAAAGAAGCACGATCTTCCAACCGGCACCATTCGGAATAAGGACGGACGAAAGGCACGCAAGGACAAGACGCTTGCAACGCTCCGCAAAGAAAATGGGAAAGATTATCGCTGATAAATCGGTCGCTGGTCAACAATGCGCCTCCTTAAAGGCACGGGCGCAGTAAAACGCACAACGATGTTTCAAGCATACTTGTTCCTCCCAATCAGGGAGTTCAAGAAAAAGTCACCAGCTCGTACTGTGGACGCCAACTCGCAGAAACACACCACAATCGAGCAACTGAGGTGCGACTGATATGGCCTGTTTTTTGTTCCGCTTTTCCTCTAACTCGATGGGAGATGATGGAACCATGGCAAAGGGCGCTCGATACACTCCGGAGTTCCGGGCGAAGGCCGTCAGGTTGCTGACGGAGTCCAGGTCGTCGTATTCGTCGGAGACGAAGGCGATCGAACAGGTCGCCAAGGATCCGGGGATGGCGTCGGAATCACTGCGGCGCCGGCACGGCCGGTCGGACGCGACGGCCGCCGCGGAGACGAAGCGGTCCGCGCAGGAGGCGATGGCGGAGTTGAAGCGGCCGCGGGCGGAGAACACGGAATTGCGCCGGGCGAACGAGATATCGACGACGGCTCCGGCTTTTTCCGCGGCCGGGCTCGACCCGACACGGCGTTGATGGCCGCGTGCATCGACGAATACGGGAACCGTTTCAAGGCCGGGCCGATCTGCAAGGTCCTGTCCGAAGCGCCGGACTGCGGTTCCCCCACGCCGCGCGGCTACCGCATGTCCAGGCCAAGGCCCGTCAGCCGCATGCGGGCGCGCCACGAGGCGCCGGACCGCGACGTCATGGACATCCATGCCGGCGGGTCCTCCGCCGTGTACGGATGCCGCGAGGTGCGGCATGGGCTCATCAGCAAGGGCCGGGATCCCGGGGAAGCGGGCCGCGACCAGGTGATGGACATCATGCGCGGGCTCGGCATGCGGGGCGTCAGGCGTGGAAAGACGCTCCGTCGCCACCAAGCCCGCGAAGGGCACGGGCGGCAGGCCCGACCTGGTGGACCGCAAGTTCGAGGCCGAGGCGCCGGACCGGCCGCACGTGGCCGGCATCACCTTCGGGCGCATGGCCGACGGGCGCTCCGCGTATACCGCATCCGTCACCGACATGTTCGCCAGGCGGATCGTGGGCCGGGCGTGCGCCACCACCATGAACACGGAGGAGCCGCCCCTGCAGGCGTTGGAGCAGGCGATCGCGTGGGCCGCGTCGCGCGGCGGGACCGACGGCCTCGCCCGCCACGGCGATCATGGCGTGCGGTACACCGGCACGGTGTACTGCACGCCAGGGTGATGGAATACGGCATGCTGCCGTCGACCGGCACGGTCGGCGACTCCCGCGACAACGCCATGGCCGAATCCGCCGACGGCGCGTACAGGACCGGTCTCGTCTGGCGGCGCAAGCCCTTCCATGATCCGAAGGACCTGGGGCCGGCGACGTTCCGGCGGGTCTCGTGGCGGAACTCGAAACGGCTGCACCGGCCCCTGGGCTACGGGACACCGGAAGCGGTGGAAACCGAGTATTATACGAATCAAGCGTCGCAAGCCGCCTCACTATAAAGGCGAAACAAAAACCAAGCCACTTCAGACGTTATCTCAGAATCAGCAATACAAGTCGGATTCCAGCTCGGCACAAACCGCCGTCGCCGACCCGACCCAAGGCGATTGGACTGAGGCATATTCCTCGCCCACTGATCTGGATGGCGAGCTGGATCAGGCGTGGCTGAAATGTGCGCCGCAAAACAATCCCGCCCCTAATGCATTCGCGTGGAAACGCTCCACCAATCACAGCAAAGTATGGCTGCATGCCTCCAAGGGGCAAATGGATGGCGCAACACAGCGTTCGTGCATGGCCGATGAACTCGACATCCCAGACACCACTAAGCTCACCGATTCCTGGACAAAGACGTCAGTAGGCGATTACGACCGGATTCAGCGGCAAAGCAGCAACACCATCGACATCGTCTGGCAATACAGCGACAAGGTCACGGCATCACTCAGCGCGCAAACCGACTCCTACCGCGTCACGTTGCCCTATTCCTGGCATAACGAAGTCAGCACCTCTGTAGACGACAGCACGATTACCGTCACAGACAAGGATCGTCCAAACTACTCGCTGTGCACGTTCAAAGTCTCCAGCGACACCAATGCGGGAGATATCGGTAACAGTCTTATCGAGCGATATCAGATCGGCGATACGCCCGTGCAACTGTGGGCCACACGATGGGCATTCGTCACCGTCACCGCTCCCTCCTCTATATCTGCCGAAGACGCAGAGGACGTCACCGAGCTGCAAACCGGAGACACCGTTGATTACGAATCGCTGATCAGCCAGATTCAGTCCGGTGACTATTCCGGATTGTTCACCACCGACGAGTTCCTCAAGGCGCATATCACGGTCAGTAGCCTTTCGTGATTCACTCACAATTGAACGATGATTCCGGCAAACAATATCAAGAAACATGTCATACTGGATATGTCCACATAGAATAATCGAAAAAGGAAACACCGAACCTTGCCAAACTCCGATCCCCTCATCTCCATCATCGTGCCGGTGTACAATGCCGAGGACTACCTGCGTTACTGCATTGATTCGATTCTGCAGCAGTCATACACGAACCTTGAGGTGATTCTGGTGGACGATGGGGCCAATGACTCCAGCCCCGCAATCTGCGATGAGTACGCTGCGCAGGATAGCCGCATCACTGTGATTCATCAGGAGAACGGCGGCATTGCCAAAGCCCAGAACGCTGGACTAGACGCCGCACGTGGCGAATACATCGCGTTTGCCGACAATGACGACATCCTCGACCGCTGCAATATTGAATATCTGCTGCACGCATTGCAAAACTCCGGAGCGGATATGAGCAAGGCGCGTTGGCGTCAGTTCGGAGTCTCCCAGTTGGACGAAGTGGCTCAGGAATCTCAAATCGGCGCCGAAGCTCCCGGCACAATCACCGTGTTCGAGCACCCACTCGCCGCATACCAGACCGTGTTCTGCAAAAGCCTGCGCCTGATCGGAGATAAACTCGGCCGCAATACCGAAGCCCGCTATTTCAACGAGGCAAACTGGTGCCGGCTGTACAAGCGCGAGCTGTGGGATGGGATTCGATTCCCAGAGGGCATGTATGCGCAGGACGTGATGGTGGCTGGCGACCTGTACACTCGTATGCGCAAGGTGGCCGATCTCAACGTAAATCTCTACAATTGGCTGCAATCTGCCGGCTCAGTGACGCACAAGGAACGTAGCTTCAGCTTCTACCACGACAACTTTGCCGCAGGAGCCGCGAACTTCCGCCTGTGCTTGGAACAGGGAGTGCGCCCGGGCCGTAGCTACTACACGCTCGTCGGAGCCTTCCACGAGGAAACCACCGCCCCAGACTTCCGCGAACCTGCAAGCCAACAACAGCATGAGAAGGACAAGGCTGAACTCAATGAACTCATCAGCAAGCTCAGCCCCGCACAACGCATTCGCTGTGCCGCAACCCGGCAGATTCGCCTTCTCGAAAAATATGTCTACGACGCCAAGATTAAAAATATGAAATAGGAAAGCGCCGCAGAAAATCTCTTTGAGTGCGCACATGCGCCTCCTAGCGTTCTGCATTTCTGTCCAACGCCCATAACCTACCGCATTGGTTACAGCCGTAACATTTGCATAACTTTATCTTGGGCTTTTTACTACAATATCCAGATACGGATAAGAGAGTGCGGATGTTTTTTGGACGGTCAGGCGGCCAGTCCAAGGTGTTTGCGGTATTGCACGGGGCTCATCCAGTCCAGTGACTTCTTAATCCTAGTCTCATTGTAGTGGGTCAGGTAGGCGGATAAGCGTTCGCGGAACTCCTCGTAGCCCACGCCACTCCAGTCCCGCCCGTAGAAGAACTCGTTCTTGAGCCTGCCGAAGAACCCCTCGGCGGCTGCGTTGTCCGGGCTGCATCCCTTGACGCTCATCGACCGGATTAGCCCGTGTTCCTCGCAGATGCGAATCCATTCGTCCCACCGGTAGTGGCAGCCGCGGTCGGAATGGATGATTGGATGTTCCCCATCCCTGAGCGTGGCGACCGCGTCAAGGAGCATCCGATTCGCCATGTCGGCGTTCGGGGAGCGCGACAAGGTCCAGGAGACGACCATCCCGTCGAAGCAGTCGACCACCGGGGAAAGCCAGCACTTATACCCGTCCATAGTGAACTGGGTGACGTCCGTGACCCACAGCGCGTTCGGCGCGTCGGCGTGGAAGTCCCGCTCCACGAGGTTCGCCGGGGCCTCGCCGATCTCTCTCCTCCCCCCCCTCATAGGAGCTCCACCGCTTCGGGCGTCTCAGGTACACTGGCCGCAGTCCCTCCTCACGCATGATCCGGCGCACCACCTTCTCCGAGACGACGAGCGGGTCCGTCTCGTCGAGACGCAGCATGCGGTGGATGGTCCGGTAGCCCCATACGCGCCCGCCATCCTCGAACAGGCTCGCGACGCGGGCCCGCAGCACGGCGTACCTGTCGCCCGCGGCGATCGTGCCGCGCTCGTAATAGTAGGTGCTGCGTTTCAGCCCCACGGCATCCAGACAGGTCGCCAGGCCGAATTCACCCCTGATCGCGTCGACGACCCGCGTCCTCTCCCCGTTCGTCAGCATGGACGGGCCGAGGCGCGGGTCGTCGGCTTTTAAAACAATGTGTTTGTCAAGCGCTGGTGTGCCGTTCTACCGTGGGTGGCTGTCCGGGTTACCGGTCAATTGTTTACCGGGTTACCGTCGGCTGGTTTCGTCTGGTTTTGGTTGTTTTGTTATTGCATGAGGGCGTGGGTCCGTCTGTGGGATTCGCCCTCGAATCTGATCATCCTGCCGTGGTGGACGGTGCGATCGATGATCGCGGCGGCCATGTTGGGGTCGCCGAACACCCTGCCCCATCCGCCGGACTCGATGTTGGTGGTGTAGACGATGCTCTGGGTCTCGTACGCGTTGGTGACGACCTGGAACAGGAGTCTGCTGCCTTCCTCGTCGATGGGCACGTAGCCGAGCTCGTCGATGACGATCATGCGGGCCTTGGCGATGGCTTGCGGTTCCCGGTCGAGTTTGCCTTCCGTGTTGGCGCGCAGGAGCCTCATGACCAGGCCCGCGGCGGTGTAGAACCGCACCGGCACGCCCTGCCGGCAGGCCTTCCTGCCCAACGCGATGGCGAGGTGGGTCTTGCCGGTGCCGGGAGGCCCGAACATGACCACGTCCTCCGGACCGTCGAGGAATCCGAGGGATTCGAGCCCGCTGCGCTGCCAGTCCGCCGGCATGCGCACGTTCTCCCAGTCGTAGTCGTCGAGTTCCTTGGCGGCGGGGAAGCCGGCCTGTCCGGGCAGGCGCGTGCGTTTGGACGCCTCCCTGGATTCGATCTCGGCGTTCATCCACCGGTCCACGAACTCCATCTGGGCCGGGGTCGCGGTTTCGAGCTGGTCGGCGAGCACCTGCCTGGTCAATGGCAGCCGGCGGGCCAGACGCATGATCTCGTCCACTTTTGTGTTTTGGCAAGTTGACGTCCGCATTATGAGCAGTGTTTTTCCGCGGTTTCGGCAGCGGGTTTTCCGCATGTTCGGCATGTGGCCGGCCCGCCGCCTGTTCCTGCCTGTCGTTGGTTGGTTTATCTGGTCATGAGGGCGTGCTCGCTGCGGTAGGATCTGCCCTCGAAACGGATGAGCCTGCCGTGGTGGACGGTGCGGTCGATGAGCGCGGCGGCCATGTTCTTGTCGCCCAGGACGCGGCCCCATCCGCCGGACTCGATGTTGGTGGCGTGGATGATGCTCCTTGTCTCGTAGGAATCGGATATGACCTGGAACAGGAGCCGGCTGCCTTCCTCGTCGACGGGCATGTAGCCGAACTCGTCGATGATCAGGAGCCGCGCCTTCCCGATGCCCGCGAGCTCCCTGTCGAGCCGGTTCTCCTGTTTGGCGCGCCTCAGGCGCATGAGCAGGCCGGACGCGGTGAAGAACCTGACGGGCACTGCGTTCATGCATGCGAGCCTTCCCGGGGCGACGGCGAGATGGCTCTTGCCGGTGCCGACCGGGCCGTGGAGCACGAGGTCCTCGCGTCCGTCGACGAACTCGAGGGCCTCGAGCTGGGCCCGCCCCCAGTCCGGAGGCATCCTGAGGTTCGACCAGTCGTAGCCGTCGAGGGTCTTCGCGTTGGGCAGCCCCGCGGCTTTGAGCAGGCGGGCCCTTTTGGATTGCTCGCGGCTGGCGAGCTCGGCCTCGAACCAGGACTCGACGAAGTCGAGCTGGGCGGGCGTGGCCCGGGCGATATGCTCGGCCAGGACGCTGCGCGTGAGCGTCAGGCTCCTGCTCATCGTCATGACGCGTTCGCTTTTGGCGATGGTTTCGACCCGGCGCCTCCTGGTCTCCGGGATCCTGGGATCGGCGCCCCCGCTCATCGTCCCTCCTCCCCGTCGTCCGGCCCGTCCCCGTTGATGCACCGGTCGTAGTCCAGCAGGTCGGGCCCTTGGGCGTCCGTTCCGTCCGGTTCCCCGTCCCGGTGGCGCAGGGCGAGCGACACCAGGTCTGTTTCCGCGGGCCCGGCCTCGGGCCGCAGCCCGATCGAATCGGACGCGGCGAGCATGGCGTTGTCGAAGCCCGCGGCCAGGGTGGCCTGGGCGATGACCCTGAGGCTGTCGCGCAGGCGCCGGCCGTCGGCCCGGTCGAGCCATTCGCGCACGTCCTCCGGGAAGTCCGGACGTATGGGGGTCTCCCTCCACGAGCCCGGGCGCGCGGCGAGCATCGGCATCACCAGCGCAGGATCCCTCAGCGTGCCGGCCGTCTTCCCGTACCGTCTGGGGTATTCGGCGACCGTCTCGCCGGATTCGGGGTCGGCGATCCGCACGCTGTCCCACCTGACCGCGGCCAGGAGTCGCCTGCCATGCCATCCGCCCCCGGCCAGGTACCGGTTGGAGTCGATGTCGATCCGGCCGTATTTGTCGGCCTTCCGGATCTCCCACCGGATCGGGTCGAAACGCGTGGACGGCAGGGGCATCAGCGCGTCTCGGTCCGCGGCGAAGCGTTCCATGATGGACGTGTCCGCCGACCGGTGGTGGCGCCTCGCGCGGGCCAGCCCGTCGCAGCGTTCGAGCATGACGCGGGTGAGCTGCCCGTGGGACTCGGCCTCCAGGGGCGGGACCATGAGGTTGCGGCGCAGGAACCCGACCGCGTTCTCCACACTGCCCTTCTCGCTGCCGGAATACGGGTTGCAGAACCTGGCCTCGATCCTGTGGCGGGAAAGGAACGCGTCGAACACCTTGGTGAGCGTCACATGCCCCTTCGCGTCGCGGTGTCCCGCTCCGGTGGCGTTGTCGAGCACGAGCACGGGCGGCACGCCGCCGACGTGCCCGAACACCAGGAGCAGCCCGTGGCACAGGCATTCCGCGTTCTCCCCGGGCATGCTCGCCACGTACCGCATGTTCGAGTGGGGGAACGTGACCACCAGGCAGTGGTCCTCGACCCATTCGCCCGCGATCCTGGCCCGCGCCACCCCGAAATCGACCTGCGCGGTCCCGGGCGCCCACTCCAGTTCGCAGTATCCGTCCGAAGGCGCCTGGTTGGCCTGCCTCCACCGCCTCACGTACCGTTGGGTCGTGGAGTACTCCCCGTCGTAGTCCGTCTCGGACAGCAGACGGTCGTGGATCCTGCGCGCGGTGTGCCGCTGCTTGCGGGGCATCAGCCGGTCGGACTCCAGCCACCCGTCCACCAGATGCGCGTACGGGTCGATCTTCGAACCGTATCTGCGGTCCACCGGCGGCTTGGGGGTGCAGTCCTCCATGCGCGCGTACCTCGCGACCGTGGAACGGTCCACGTGCAGCCTGCGCGCTATCTCGGCATGGGGCACGCCCTGCCTGTCAAGCCTCCTGATATCTTGCTGTTTGGGCATCGGTATCGTCAATATCCTTTCCTTCCCGAGTCCCGCCGGCTGCAACCGGCGGATGAGCCGTTGTTCCGCAACTCGGGAATATAACAGGCGAGGCGGGCCGGTGCCCCTTTCCATGAGGGGACATCCTGCCGATCATGTGGGAAACCAGCTGCCTACACTGCGAGAAAACGCTGCCGAACCTGTTGGAAAAACATTGAACATAAACACACTTTCCTGTTCGTGGACGCGCGGCGGCGGGTCGCGTCCGGCATCGTTGTGTTCCTTTTGCCCATGCTCATGCCGCCTTCGCCTGGGTTTCGGGGCGCATGAACCTGTCGTACGCGTGCAGGTCCGGTGCCGGGACGTCGTCCGGGGTTTCGCCTGCGCTGATGCGTCTGGCCATGGCCGTCAGGCTTGCCTCGTCGATCGAGTGGCCCTGCTCCACGATGTGCTCGCCGGCCTTTGCCGCGGCATCGAAGCCGTATGCGTCGCCGGCCTTGGCCAGGAGGCGGAACGTGCGCTGGCGGGTCTTGGAGTCCATGGCGTCGATCGCGAGACGGAGCTTTTCGGGGAAATCGCCGCGGATGGGGGATTCGCCCCACGCGCGCGACTTGCGCGCCAAAGCGGGCAGCAGGCTCGCCGGGTTCCTCACCGTCTGGGCGGCCCTGCCGTACGCGCGCGGCAGCTTGGCCACGAACCGGCCGTCCTGGGTGCGGATCTCCACCTGGAACGCGCGCAAACCGACCTCCAGGGTCCATCCGCGCCACGAGGGGCCGGCGAGGTAGCGGTTGGAATCGATCTCGACGTTGCCCTCCCGGTCGGCCCTGCGCGTCACCCAACGGCACGCGTCGTACGGGACCCGGGGCAACGGCAGCATGCGCGTCTTCTCCCCGGCGAACAGGTCCGAGATCGGAACATCCTTGCGGTAATGCGTGTTCCCGGCGATCTCGTCGCAGCGCGAGAGCATCCAGGAGGTGAGTTTCCGGTACGATTCCGCGTTGGGCATGGGGACCATGAGGTTGCGCCTGAGGAACCCGACCGCGTTCTCCACGTTGCCCTTCTCCCACCCGCTGGCCGGGTTGCAGAACCTGACCTCGACCCGGTAATGCTCGACGAACCGTTGGAACACGTCCACGATGGTGATTCTGTCTCACGCGACCCGGTGCGCGGCGCCGGTGGCGTTGCCGAACACCAGCACGCGCGGCGCCAGGCCGATATGCCCGAACACGGTCTCCAAACCCTCGCACACGCATTCGGCGTTCTCCCCGGGCAGCGCGACCACCCAGCGCATGTTCAAATACGGGAACGCCACCACCAGGCAATGCACTTCACCCGAGCTCCCTTGATGCAGGCCAGGCCTTCGCCGAAATCGACCTGCGCGATGCCCGGCTCCCATCGCAGTTCCATGAAACCGTCGCCCGGATCCCTCCAATCCCGCTTCCGCTGCTGCACATAGCGCTGCACGAGCTGGTACGAGCCCTCGTAGCCATGCTCGTCCCGCAGCCGGTGCCGGACCCGCATCGCGGTATGGCGCTGCTTGCGCGGCATCAACCGGTCCGACTCCAACCACTTGTCGATCACCGGCTTGAACGGGTCCAGCTTCGACTTCGCCTTCGCGTGTTCGGGCGGCTTGGGCGAGCAATCCTCCAATTCGGCGTACTTCCCGGCCGTCTGCCTTGACACTCCGACCTCCTTGGCTGTCCGACGCCAGGAAACACCCTGCGCGTCGAGAATCCTGATATGTTGTTGCACGGGCGTCGACACCGTCATATTATTCCTTTCCTCCCCTGGGAAAACCACTACCAACCAGGGAATCTAATAGGGACGAAACGGGCCGACGCCCTTTTGCGCCAAGGGGCGATAAAACGGTCAACTTCTTGCCGGTAACCCGGCCAACACCATCGCGGTAACTCGGCTCACATCACATTGAACACAAACAAACAATGATCGTCTCCCGCATCACCGCGTTCTCCAGCCGCAGGGCCTCCACCTGCCGGCGCAGCTCCTCCACGTCATCACCGGCCGTGGGCACCGGTCCGGCCGGAGCCGGCGCGTTTCTTCCGTTCATCAGTCCCAGTATCCCCTCGCTCCGGTAGCGGCGCATCCACTGGTACATGCTCGTCAGCGTGCAACCCGTGTCGTGCGCCACGCGGGCGAGAGGCTCGCCGCCCAGCGCGCGTCTGGCCGCGTTCGTCTTGCACTCCAGCGTATACGAACGCCTGCATGCGCCCGTGTAGCGCGGGTCCTCGCGAACCCATTTCGCCAGCGCCCCCTCGGACGGGTAGCCGAGCTCGGTGACGACCTTCCTGATGGTCATGCCCTCCATGAAATGCAGGTCAACGGCCCTGCGCCAATCCTCCCTCGAAAACATGCGGGCTCCAATCCGGGCGCCCAAACGTCCAACTCTTCGTCCGCACCCCTGCCTTTGTGAAAAAATGCTAGTCAGTGTCTGGTACAGACTCGCTTCATATGCTCTGCTGGTACACTCTGTAGATATGGCAAAAAGAATTCTCGTCACTGGAGCCGGCGGTTACATTGGTAGGCACGTCGTTAAAGCACTGCTTGATAATGGACAGGATGTTATCGCCTCTGATCTTCGACTCAACGATGTTGACAGTCGTGCGGAACACATAGAAACCAATCTATTCGAGTCTGACAGCAATATTTATTCCACGCTTGGAAAACCGGATGTTTGCCTGCACATGGCTTGGCGCGACGGTTTTAAACACAACTCCGATAATCATATGGGTGATTTGTCCTCCCATTACCGGCTCATCAAGAACATGCTGGATGGAGGTCTTCCTCAAATCGCCGTTATGGGAACTATGCATGAAGTCGGATATTGGGAAGGTGCTATTGATGAGCACACCCCTTGTCACCCAGCTTCCATGTATGGTATCGCGAAAAATGCCCTGCGTGAGGCTACGCTCATGCTCGCACAAGAGCATAATGCGACCGCACAATGGCTCCGCGCATATTACATTGTCGGGGACGATCTACGCGGCAGCTCTATCTTCTCCAAATTGCTGCAAGCCGCACATGATGGCAAGCCTTCCTTCCCCTTCACGACGGGTAAAAATAAGTACGACTTCATCGATGTCGACGAACTTGCACGGCAAATAAGCGCAGCGGTCTCTCAACAAGAGGTAACCGGCATTATCAACTGCTGCACCGGGAACCCCATATCTTTGGCTGAGCGTGTCGAGCAATATATCAAAGACAATAATCTCAACATCACACTGGATTATGGAGCGTTCCCCGATCGTCCCTACGATTCTCCTGGTGTATGGGGTGATGCCACCAAGATTCACGAGATTCTTGCGGCACGATAAATCAACCAATATATGGATTGGGGCGGGCTCCATTGCGATGGAACCCGCCCCAATCCATATCTGCCATCAGCAACCACTCATTGGGCTATCTCTCAACCTTTTGGAGCATCCGCGATACATATGCCACTGTTGCATTAGTCACACGTAAGAGCACCCAAGACAAGACCACGATGATGAGCATATCCGCCGCAAATAGCAGATAAGCATTGGACATGCCCAGACTGCTGGGATTGACAATGGTGTAGACCTGCATAATGACCTGATGATGAACCAAGAAAATCGCATAGGAATACTTCGATAGTGAGCCTATAACCACTCGAATGGGCTGATGGTCAAACCACTGCGAGATCCACACCAGGAACAGGAAGAAGACCACACCCACCAATGTGACCGCCACATTTCCCTTCAAGATATCAGCGAACTGCTGTACCGCGAGAAGTACCACTGCAGCCGCGCCCACTACATGAGGCACTTTCTTGATAAAGCGGACAAAATACATGCCGAAAGCAAGTTCAGGCAACCGGGTGGTCAGCAATATATCAGATGGCATGCCGTGCAAGTTCGGACGCAATACGACTGTCAGCATATACAACACGGCGATGATAATGCCAGTGATCCAGGGATGATGCTTTACTCCATACCTCAACAGAGGAAATACAGCATAGAACAGTAGAATAAAACCCAGAAACCATTCACCAAGCGTATAAAATGTCGGTATTCCGGCATTAGACAGGTATCCATCCATTCCAATCACAGAGAGCAGCACACTGTATTTTGGGGCTTGTGCCGCGACGATGCCGCCTTGGCGCAAGAACAAATACACATTAGCTATGATGAAAGCAATCCAGAACATTGGAAAGATTGACTTGCATCGTTTCCAATAGAACTCCTTCAGATCCAGCTTCTCTGCATCCTCATGCGAATACATCAATGCAGCGCCAGAAATAATGAGGAACTGGGAGACACCGAGCGAACCGATGTAAATGCCGAACGGAGAGTTCGCAAAAATCGGGTGTTCCACTAGATATGGATTATTGAAATGCGTGATGACAATCAGTATCGCAGACAGTCCGCGCACCCAGTCCAGGTAGAACAGCCTCGGCTTGCGTTTCGTGACATTATCCGCCATGTTACTCATCCTCATTTATACCCAATTGTTTGCGATGCAACTTCACCAGTGCCGGTCCTATCACCGGAACATTTTTGATAATATTTCTTATCACTCGCAGTAATGTGTTACGGAATCGCTTGCCCTCAGCAATGGCGACGCAGGTCTGCTGCAAGTCCTCACGAATCCATGGCACGGTAATGACCTTCACCACTTCTCGCAGCTCGTATGACAGATTCGTGATCTCGATACGCGCATAACGATCAGAGAAAATATACGCCGGATAATATCCATTGGCCTGCGGTACATACCCATAAGCACGCTCGATGAAATGCAACAACGTGCCATCTACCTTGTTAGGCTCCGGCGGGAAGTCCTCATATTTCCATCCATGATCCAGCAAGCCACGAAATGCCTCCGGGCGGAACCAGAACATGGTACCCATCGGAGCCACCGGCTCCTTGTTGGCATTCAGTGGAACATGCATGTTCAGCGTTTGTTCTAGGAAGTCCTTAGTCCCGGGAAAATTCGGCCCCCATGGGAACGTGTATCCCGGGAAATAGCTGGCATGGTTCGGCGGAGTCGGCATAGCGATGCCGAGACGCGGATTCTTCTCGAACAAATCGATAACGTTGGAGACATACTCCTTGCTAGCAAGGATATTCTCATAACATTTATACGCGAACCCGTCACCGATGCTCTGAGGAGACAGCTGCGTGACCTTCTTGTCATGGGCGAAGCAGACGTAATCATATTGGAACAGGTCCTCCCCACAACCAACCAGCAAGGAGCTGACGTCACGGCCTCTGTTCTCAATCACCCTGACATCGAAGCGATACGGGAACTGCTTGCAGTATTCACGCACGATTTCTGCATTCGCCTCGGATCCAACCGTGATGATGATGTCACAGCCTTCGGGCATCGACTGGATATAGCGGAACGTAGACTCCAGTAGATCCATGTAATAGACATGAATAGCGAGCGCTATTTTCTTGCCTTCCGGCAGAGGAACGCTCAGCGACTGCGACAGCACATAATCAAGGTGCAGGTTCTTCATCAAATCGGCGACGTTCATCGTACGAAGCGCGTTCTGCCAGATCAGGTCCACATCATAGTCGGTATGGTCCCGCAGATATTCATATAGGTCCAGTGCGGCGTTGCCCACGGACTGAGTCATCACATCACGATACCCGTGGAAGAACGAGCGGCGTTTGAAAATCGGGCAACGCTTCTCTGCAACCAAACGTTTCGCAGCATAGGTGATGGGGCCGTATGTGAACCCCTCCAGATCGGAGGTATCGACATACACGTCCCATTTGAATCCCTTATCGGCAAAACGCTTGGTGAACAGGGATTCGTGCAGACCCACAGAATCGTAATAATCGTTGATGGGAGGAATGCTGTCCCAGTAATCTCTGAACGCCTGGCTTGTGTGCAAGCTTTTGCGATAGGCGTGGAAATGTGACTGAATATGTTCCGGCAGATAGGGATACGGGCTGCGTCCAAAAGGATCGTGCTCAACACGATGGAATTTGGTGATACCCCAGAAATCCAAATCCCGCTTGCTCATCGCCTCGAACATTTCGGAGAACGGATACACCGGCCCCATAATGGTGGCGTTGAATAGTACAATCTCATCGAACTGTTCCAGCTTGTGCCAGCCGTAACTGTCCAAAGCGGTTTTGTATGCCCATACATCAAAACCCTTGTTCTCTCGCACAATCAGCTTGCTGGTGTACCGCAGCAGTTTCTCGCGCCCTGCATCATTCAACTTTCCATTGCATACAATGGTCAGGTCGGAGAAGTGTGGCATGAAACCATCAAGCAGCTTCAGCACATAGTCGTCCACGACCCCTTGAGCGTCGTAAAAGAAGAAAATTCCCAGACGATTGATAGGCGTATCAGACGTAAGAATCATGGATTGCTCTATTCCTCTTCTAAGTGAAGTAAACAGACACGAGAATATCATATGGGCCCGTTATCATTACTGGCATCCGTCCCTCAGCCAGTATGATGAATACTGATTAGCTGTACCGTATCTGGATACTGGAGGAATGATGGGCAGAATAGCGCTATGCGGGGTCTTCGATATTCCCAACTACGGAGACCACCTCTTTCCCCTGGTATTGCGCAAGGAGCTCTCACGCCGAGGATACACCGGTAACGTGGTGTTGTTCTCACCGTTCCAAACTGAGGAAAGCTTCGTGGAGAACTCCAACGTCCACTCGCTTGACGATCTCGAACGTATGCATATGGAAGAACCATTTTCCGCCATCGTTGTGGGCGGGGGGGAGATCATCCACTGGCATCGCTTTGGGCAAAAACGCACCTTCAGCAGTACCGACTTTGAGGCTTATCCTATGGATAAGGTCTGGCTTGTCCCTTGCTTCATGAAGATGAAATACAATGTTCCATTGCTGTGGAATGCGCCCGGCATTCCTTTTGACTTTGAAGCGGATAAGACTCTTGCCCACTACCTGTTCAGCAATATAGATTATTTGAGCGTGCGCAATGATTTTTCCAAGCAGGTGCTGATCGACTGCGGCATATCGGATACGACCATTCAGCGTGTGCCCGATACTGGTTTCTCACTGAGGAATGTCGCAGCCGATCAGGAGCTTCAGGATGCGTGCAACCGTGTGTTCCCTGAACTACAACATTATGCGGTGTTCCACTGCAACCGTTTCATCCCGGAACCCGAAATCGACAATGTTGTGGCTACGCTCAGGGAATTGCATGACGATGGCTATGAAATCGTGCTGTTGCCACTGGCCTATACACATGGCGATGAGGATATCCTCCGCACCATCCACGATATCTGCCCATTCCCTTGTCTCATCCCTCAACACCCGCTTTCCTTGCTGGAAATCATCGGCATTCTGTCAAGCTGCGAAATCTATGTAGGCACCAGTCTGCATGGATCCGTAACTGCATCCGTATTTGGACGTAAAACGGTGAGTTTCGATTACCAGCAGACCAAGAAGACTCAAGACCTGTATCACCAACTTGGACGTGACGCTTTCTATGTCACTGATGGTAATAAGCTCGCAGGAACCGTATCGGACGCTTTAAAGACACAGCAACCAGTCGATTTCTCCGATATTCAGCAACAGCTCAATCACCATTTCGACAAACTGTTCACACTGATTACACAAGGGAACATCATCACTCCGAACCCTTCTTCGCAGGCTGCACAATTCTCGGATCTGGTGCAGAAATGCTTTGACGCAGAATATCGATCCATCGGGTTGGCACAACGAATCGACGAGCTGAACATCGCATTGAAGAGAAACGAGGAATTCGTGAATTACTTCAAACCGCGAGCTGAGTATTTCGAGAGTGAGCTGAACAAACAGCTAAGCCGAGTATATGAGCTTGAGGAACTTCAACAGCACCCGATGAAAATAATATCGCAGAACATCAAAGATAAGTGAGGAATGCCAAATGACAGCATCGATCAGCATGGATACAACGGCTCCACGCGTAAACCGAAATGCCGCTGGCCCCTTGGCAGGTTATTCATTGCGAGGATTTCTGCAATTTATCACGCACAATACCGGACAATTAGTCGTCGCCGCGCTATTCCTTCTATTGGCATTTGGGCAGAAGTTATTCAGCAATACCTTTTCCATTGACACCCAGGGTATCATTCAAAATAATGATGCACTATACAGGTCGTGGTTTGAGCTTGAACGCTTCGGCTTGGTATTGTTCAAGAAACTGACCGGTACCTACCTCTATAACAATGCGCTAGCCTCGTTCACCATGGTGGTATTCTTCGGCATGTCTGCCGTAGTATGGGCATATTTCCTATGCTCAGCTTCTCGCGACACAAAGCTGCAACCAGCATTCTTCATGATTCCTTATGTTGTCTCACCTATTTTCGCTGAAATGTTAGGATTTCTGTTACAGGGCCCGGAAATCTCCATCGCGGCTGTACTGACTGCAATCTCTTTAATGATGTGGGCCAACGCGGCAACCAACCGCAGCATAAAACGTCGTATTCCGTTAGTCATAGCTGCCATTGTGTGCGCTACGATTTCATTTACAATGTATCTTGCCATGGTCACGATTTTCATTACTGGCACTGCCATGCTCTATGTATTGCGATTTGGCAGTCGCGCTCAGTGGGACGAACAGAAAAAATCTTCTTGGATTTTTTTGATAGGCAGCATTCTCATCTTCGGTGCGTCATATCTTGCGTATAGATTGCTCAATGCAGTTGCTATGCATCTTGCCGGCGTAACAACCAATGCCTATATATCCGACCAATCACGCTGGGGTAAAGATTCGTTTGGCACAATAATCCGCAATATCGTCCACCATGCGCAGGAGTTGTATTCTGGATCCGGCATCTTTTACAGCGTATTGTTCCCTGTCATTGCAATTATCTTCGCGGTTGGAGCAATAATATGCGCGATTCGCAAACGCATTACTGTTCTTGCGGTATTGGTATCTATACTGCTACTGCTAGCTCCGATGATTATGTCCATTGTGTTTGGCGCCGCTCCATCCGTACGCACAGAAATGACTTATCCACTAGCTTTCTCATTTATTACGGCGGTTTCGTTCGCCATTATCACTTGTATTATTCAAAGAAATGCAAAGTCTATTGTCAAAATTATTCCTTGGATCTTAATTATCGCTATCGGTTGGAATCAGGCGCTGATAACGAGCAGAATTTTTTACACGGAAAATATTGTCTTCAACCAAGATGTGCTTACAGCACAAGCAATAAAGTCTCGTATAGATAAATTAGGACTCGGAGAACGTCCTGATGAGCCACTTGTATTCGTGGGAAATCACGTTGCCAAATGTAATCCAGATTGTTATTCGGCTAATCAGCTTGGCCTTACTGGCCGTTCTATGTTGGAAATCGGTTTCTCCACTGAGCATGGGACCGGCATAAAGAAACAATTCATGGCCGATATACTCGGAGTTTATTACAACAGCGCAACATCTCAGCAAATAGAACAGAGCGAAAGGCTAGCTGAATCGATGCCCCATTGGCCAGATCCTGGAAGCGTGGCAGAAAAAGATGGCATCGTCATCGTCAATTTCTGAGAGTCTTCGCCAGTTTGTGTGGTGAGGGATTGGGCCCTGGTGTCGTTGCCGGGGTTTCCTGTATGCGGGTATGAAAGGGGCGTTCTCCTGTTAGGTTTATTTCCGCCAAGACACAAAACCGAAAATACAGAGGAACGCCTGGATAAGGGGCTGCGGACATTTTCTTGGAGATGATCACGCAGCCGTTCCCTGGCTCTGACGGTATTGTACCGGGCTCATCCAACCCAGTGATTGCTTGATGCGCTCATGGTTGTACCAATGGATGTACTCGTCGATCAGGGCGAGCGCCTCGCCGCGGGGTCGTTCCTCCCGCTTCTCGGGGTGGACGGCCTCGACCTTCATCCGTCCGAAGAAGCCCTCCGCGGCCGCGTTGCCCGGGCTGCGGCCCTGGTAGGGGGCTGCGCACGTTTTCTTGGAGATAATCACGCAGCCATTCCCTGGCTCTGACGGTATTGTACCGGGCTCATCCAACCCAGTGATTGCTTGATGCGCTCATGGTTGTACCAGCGGATGCAGTCGTCGATCAGGACGAGCACCTCGTCGCGGGTACGTTCCTCCCGATGCCCGGGATAGACGGATTCCGTCTTCATTCGACCGAAGAACCCCTCCGCGGCGGCGCCGTCCGGAGAACAGCCCTTCGCGCCCGTCGACCGCGCCGGGCCATACCGTTCCATGAGGCCCAGCCATCCGGGCCACCGGTAATGGCAGCCGCGGCCGGAATGCGCCTGTGCGTGATCGAATAAAGGTGTTCACTGTCGGCACTTGTTCCTGAACACCCTGAGCGTTCAATCTGGACGGTGTCGGCGGTGATGGCGCCGGTGGAATGAGGACATCGGCATCGTGCGGTTCCTTGGTGGATTCCCGAGTGCCTGTCAACCAGACTGATGGTTCTCGGGAGGAAAGGAAATGACGGCACCGGTGTGTGTCCGACGGCGTATCAGGCAGCTCGACCGCCAGGGCTTGAGCCACAGGGAGATATCGCGGAAACTCGGCGTATCGCGCACGACCGTGGCCAGGTACGCCAACCACGGGGATTACTCTCCCGAGCCCCTTGGCTCGGGGCATGCGGGCAGGTCGCTGGTCGACGCGGGGTATTCGGCCGTCGTGGACGGGTGGCCGGCCGCGGATCTGCGCATGCCCGTCAAGCAGCGTCATACCGCGACGCGCGTGTGCGAGCGGCTCGTGGCGGAGTGCGGGTTCACGGGCTCGTATTCGTCGGTGCGGCGCTGGGTCAAGCGTTGGAGGCGGGAGCATCGCATGGAGTCGGACGGCTTCGCCGAGTTGGAGTGGGCGCCGGGAAGCGCGCGGGTCGATTTCGGCCAGGCCGGGGCCGTGGTCGCCGGAGTCGAACGCGTGGCGCGTTTCCTGGTGGTGTCGTTCCCGTATTCGAACATGCGCTGGGTGGTCGCCCTTCCCGGCGAGACCTCGGAGTGCGTGTGCCAGGGTTTGCTGTGGATCTTCGAGCGCATGGGCATGGCGCCCAGGGTGGTGGTGTTCGACAACGCCACCGGCGTGGGCCATCGCAGGCCGGACGGCACGGCCGCCCGGACCCGCTTGTTCTCCCTGTTCTGCGCGCATTACGGGGTTCGAGCCGCGGTTCCGCGACCCGTATTCCGGCCACGGGAAGGGCAGTGTGGAGAACGCCGTCGGCTTCGTCAGGCGCAACCTGATGGTGCCGATGCCGTCGGCCGAGAGCTTCCAAACGCTGACGCGCGTGTGGCTTGACGAGTGCGAACGCGTCGCCGGATCGGATCACTGCCGGCATGATGTTCCGGTGATCGAACTGTTCGAGGCGGAGAAGGACCACATGCGTCCATTGCCCGGCGTGCGGTTCGACCCGTGCGACTGGAGGAGCGTGAAGGCCGACAAGACCGGCGCCGTCACGATCGACGCGAACCGGTATCCGGCCGGACCGAAATGGCGTTCCATGCGCCTGCAGGCCGGGGTGCGCGTCTTCGAGATCGGACTGCGGGGCCCCGACGGCGAAACGATCACCACGCCGGAGAGGATTTGGGGCCATTCGGCGAAAACCCGGGTGGATCCGGCGAGCCTGCTCGCGATCATCGCGCGAAAGCCCCGCATATGGGGCGAAAGCCCGATCAGGAACGATTTCCCCGAAACCGTGCGAGTCCTGCTCGACCGCATGGACGCACGCACGCGCTCCGATCTGCTCGACGACATCCGAGCCGTTGCCGCCGACTGCGGGTTCGCCGCCACGGTCAAAGCGGCGGAAACCGTCATCAACGCGGGACGGACCGTCGACCGCGCGGCGATCGGCACATGTGCCAAACGCATCCTCGAGGGTGCGGGAACCGAAGGCGGGCAGGATTTGAAGCGTTACGACAAATACATGAAGGAGGCCGAATGAGCCAGCAAAAACCGCGGCAGCGCGGCGGCCGCGTTCTTGACAAGGCCACGCCGGAACAGGTCATGGGCCTCGCCCGCAACCTGCCGTTGACACACAGCGTGCCCGGGAAGGCCCCGGAGGACGCCACGCCCGGCCAGCTCGGCTTCCTGGCCAACCTGTTCGAGAAGGAGAACGCGAGCCGGGCCGAATCCAAACGGCGGCGGCTGCCCGGACAGGCCGGGTTCCCCCAGAGCAGACCCTGGAGGGATACGACCGGGGGCATGGCCTCGTTCCCCGCCGACCGGGGCAGCGAACAGCCGGAAAGCCTGGAATTCGTCGACCGGGACGAGGACCTCGTGCTTTACGGCGACGTCGGCTGCGGCAAGACCCACCTGGCCATCGCGATCGGCATGCTCGCATGCCAACGCATGATACCCGTCAGGTTCTTCACCGCCTCCAGCCCGGTCATGCGACTGAGAAAGGCCAAGGACGACAACAGGCTGGATGCCGAGCTCAAGTCGATAGGCAGGGCCGGGCTGGTCATCATCGACGAGCTCGGCCACCTGCCCATCGACATCGACGGGGCCCGCCTCCTGTTCCAGGCCGGCGCGGACAGCTACGAGACCCGCAGCGTCATCTCCGCCTCGAACCTCGAGTCCGGCAGATGGGGCGACGTGTTCGGCGACGGGGACATGGCCGCCGCGGCCATCGACCGCATCGTCCACCACGGCAGGATCCTCCGCTTCCACGGCGAATCCTACCGGAACAAACACTCCCTCATGAAATAAACCAAACAAACAACAAAACAAGGAACCAACCGCCGACGGTGTTCAAGTTGAACGCCGACGGTGTCCAGATTAAGTGCCGAACACGTCCACCTCAATTTGACGTTGATAATGGTTATGCCGGTTTCTGATCGGTGATAATGGTGGATGACGGCTTGGGCGGTGACCCCCGATTTGACTGACGCCATCGGTTCCGGTGGCTGTCCTTATTTTGATTTGTCCCGCCCATGGCCGCCGACCCGTGGGCCATGGATGCATGACCTCATAGGAGCGTGGCCGCTCCCGTCGGATCCCGCAAGAACCATGGTAGCGTGCCCCGTCAACGTCCTGTCTGCGCCGCAGGCCCCCGGGAGGCATCCGAACACATGGAAAGGAACGACGACGATGACGCCGCCGAACGAAGTGGTGTGGGCCGGGATCGACACCCACACGGACACGCACACCATCGCATTGCTCGACGAGCGGGGCAGGCCGCTGGGCGCCGAGACGTTCACGGCGGACCCGGACGGATACGACAGGCTGATCGGCATGCTGCCCGAGCCGCGTGTGGTCGCGGCCGTGGGCGTGGAGGGCACGAACTCGTTCGGAGCGGCCCTGGCCCGTCGTCTCACTGCCGCCGGATACGAGGTGCGCGAGGTGCTGCGCCCCAGGCGAAGCGTGCGCCGCAGGGACGGCAAGTCCGACCCCCTCGACGCGGTCGCCGCCGCCCGCAGCGTCATGGCCGGCGACGGCACGAGCCTGCCGAAAAGCTCGGACGGCTGGGTCGAGGCATTGCGCCACCTCAACGCGCAGCGATCCCAACTGGTGTCGGCGATGACGGCGATCTCCAATTCGACGAACGGGCTGCTCGTCACCGCCCCGGAGTCCGTCAGGGAACGTTACCGGGGGTTGAGGGGCGAGACCCGCATGAACAGGCTCGCCGAATGCAGACCGGCCGGCGGCCTGGTCGAGCATAGCGTGCTGGCCGCGCTGAAATCCGCCGCCAAGGCATGGAAGGCGCTCAAACGGCAGGCCGGTCTCCTGGAGGAACGCATGCGCCTGATCCTCGAGGAACACGCCAGGCCGCTGCTCGACATGTACTGCGCGGGCACCGTCATCGCCGCGACCCTGGCCATCGTCGCCGGGGACAACCCCGAACGCATCCGAAGCGAGGCCGCGTTCGCCAAACTCTGCGGCGTCTGCCCCATCCCCGCGTCCAGCGGCAAGACCAACCGACACAGGCTCAACAAAGGCGGCAACCGGCAGGGCAACATGGCATTGCACCGCATCGCCATCGTCCGCCTGCGATACCACAAGCCGACCCGCGACTACATGGCCAAAAAGACCCGTGAAGGCAAAGGCAAGCTCGAGATCATCCGCTGCGTCAAACGGTTCATCGCCCGCGAGGCATACCGGGCGCTCATCAGCATACGCAACGGCGAGGCCGGACGCGGGACCCCGGCCGAACGCGGCGCCAAGCTGCGCGAACTACGCGTCAGCCGGAACATCACCCAGCAACAGATCGGCGAGGCGCTCTGCGTGCCCTCGAGCCGCATCAGCGAGATCGAACGCGGCGCACGCGACCTTCCCGAACTCGAGCAACGGGCCATCCAATGGATACACTCAACAACCAACCCAAAACAACACACCCAAACACTTGACAATGTATAGGAGCATCGAAATACATCGTTCGTGCTGTACTGGTTGACGGCCGTGGATGGCAGGAGCCGGTGCGTGCAGAGCCTGGATCCCCCGTGCCACGCCTCGATCGTGCCTGCGCCGACGCGCAGGTCCACGGTGGCCCCGGCGTACGCGTACGGGACGGTGATATGGACTGTTTTTTGTTCCGCATTTCCTCTGACTGATTGGGAGATGATGGAACCAGGGCAAAGGGCACGAGATACACGCCGGAGTTCAGGGCGAAGGCCGTCAGGCTGCTGACGGAATCACGATCCTCGTATTCATCGGAGACCAAGGCGATCGAACAGGTCGCCAAGGATCCGGGGATCGCGCCGGAATCACTGCGCCGTTGGCGCAACGAGGCGGACGCCACCGTGGCGGCGGAGACCAGGCAGTCGGCCGAGGAGGCGATGGCGGAGCTCAGGAAGCTGAGGGCCGAGGTCGCGGAGCTGCGTCGGGCGAACGAGATCCTGACGACGGCGTCGGCTTTTTTTCGCGGCGAGGCTCGACCCGGCACGGCGTTGAAAGTCGCGTACATCGACGAATTCAAGGACCGTTTCGGGGTCGGGCCTGTATGCCGGGTCCTCGCCGAGTCGTTGGATTGCGGGTTCCTCACGCCGCGCGGCTGCCGCATGTTCAGGTCCGGGCCCGTGAGCCGCATGGCCGCGCGCCACGAGGCTTTGGCGCGCGGCCATCATGACGATGCATTCGGATTTCTTCATGGCCGTGTACGGGTACAGGAAGACGCACGCCCAGCTGGTCGCCCAGGGCCGGGACCCCACGGAGGTCGGCCGCGACCAGGTGGTGAACATCATGCGCGGGCTCGGCATCCGGGGCGTGCGCCGCGGCAGAACCCCGGTGACGACCAGGCCCGCCAAGGGCGCGGGCGGACGGACGGACCTGGTGGAACGCAAGTTCGAGGCCAGTGCGCCGAACCGGCTGCACGTGGCCGACATCACCTACGTGCGCATGGCGAACGGCTCGTTCGGCTGCACGGCGTTCGCCGCCGGCGTGTTCGCCCGTCGCATCGTGGGCTGGGCGTGCGCCACCACCATGGGCACCGAGGAGCTGCCGCTGCAGGCGTTGGAACAGGCCATCGCCTGGGCCGCGACGCATGACGGCACCGACGGGCTCGTGCATCACAGCGACCATGGCGCGCAGTACACCGGCACCGCCTACACCGGCCGGGTCAAGGAATACGGCATGCTGCCCTCGACCGGCACGGTCGGCGACCCGTACGACAACGCCATGGCCGAAAGCGCCGACGGCGCGTACAAGACCGAGCTCGTCCGGCGGCGCAAGCCATTCCCGGATATCGATGATCTGGAATTGGCGACGTTCCGGTGGGTCTCGTGGCGGAACTCGAAGCGCCTGCACCAGTCCCTGGGCTACAGGACACCGCAGGCGGCGGAAACCGAGTACCATCGACATCAAGCGGCACAAGCCGCCTCACTATAAGGGCGGAACAAAAAAACAGGCCATATCATCCGCCCTGTTCGACCGCCCTGGTCTCCGACGAACACGAGCCGCGCGACTCCGTCAACAGCCCGACGGCCTTCGCCCTGAACTCCGGCGTGCATCCCGCGCCTTTCGCCATGGCCCCATCATCTCCCATCGAGCCAGGGGAAATACGGAACAAAACAGTTCATATCACATCACCTTGGAGCACGCCTCAGCTCTCCCGCCGCCGTACCGCAAATCAGTTGCTGGAATATTGGCTCACTTGCCTCAGGCGGCATTACTTTCGGCCTAGCAAAACTCTCTCTCTCGCCAGAGCGCAAGACAAGAACCTAGTAACGATGTATCATTCTAAAGAAGTGGAAGCTTGATGATTTCACACGCTGATTACCCTAGCGAAAAGGACACAGTACCAATGCTCATTAGCTTCGTCGTTCCATGCTACAACGAAGAAGAGTCGCTACCTCTTTTCTACGATGAGGCTTGCCGTGTCGCCAATGTTCTGCGTCAACAGTCTCATGCTGAAGCAGAGTTCATCTTCGTTGACGATGGTTCTGGCGATAAAACTCTCGAAAAGCTTCGAGCATTGCATGCGAAAGATGAACGAGTCCATTACATTTCTTTCTCCCGAAATTTCGGCAAAGAAGCTGGTTTATATGCGGGATTAAAAGCCGCGAAAGGCGATTATGTAGCCACCTTAGACGCCGATCTTCAAGACCCTCCATCTCTGATACCAGAAATGCTTCAATTCCTTCTTGAGAACAAGGACTATGATTGTGTCGCAACGCGTAGGAAAACTCGTAAAGGCGGACCACCAATTCGCAGTTTTTTCGCAAAGACGTTCTATCGAATCATCAACAAAATGTCTGGAACGGAAATCGTAGACGGAGCACGTGATTTTCGCTTCATGACAAGAAAGTTTGTTGACGCGGTCTTATCATTAAGCGAATATAATCGCTTCTCTAAAGGTATTTTTTCGTGGGTTGGATTTAAAACCCATTGGATTTCATATGAAAATATTGAACGAGCAGCCGGAAAAACAAAATGGAATTTTTGGTCATTGTTTAAATATTCCATTGAAGGAATCGCCGGATTCTCTACAGTCCCGCTTGCACTTTCTTCTTTCCTAGGCGTCTTCTGCTGTCTCATCGCATTCATAGGCATCATCGTTGTTGTAGTCCGTGCCTTGCTTTTTGGTGATCCAGTTGCAGGATGGCCAAGCATGATTAGCATTATGCTACTCATCGGCGGCCTTCAGCTATTTTGCATAGGCATCGTAGGAGAATACCTATCCAAGACCTATACCGAGGTCAAGCATCGTCCACTTTATCTCACTAAAGAAACGGACGGAGAAGATCGTCGATTCACACCGTCCGCAAACGCATAACGCATATCGCGCAGTTTGATCGTCTGGATCAAACTGCGCGATACAGACACAAACTACTTCACCCACTTTTGAGCATTTGTTCCGTTGGAAGTATACAACTGCACGTTAGTGCCGTTTGCGCTGGAACCACCATTCACATCCAACACCGCATTTTCCGCGAGCGCCGACTGGAACGTGTATGAGCCATCGGAATTCTTGACTGCTATCCACTTCTGAGCGTATGTTCCATTGGAATCGTACTGTTGCACGTTGGTTCCGCTGGCAGATACGCCGCCATTCACATCCAACACTTTGCCGGAGTTCACACTGGTCAAGGTCGCGTATCCGTTGGAATCATGCGTCACTTTCCACTTCTGAGCATTGGTTCCATTACCCGCCCAGATCTGCACGTTTCCATAATTTGAACGGGAAGCGCCGCTTACATCCATCTTCATGGACGTATTAAGCTTCGATCCGAACGTGTAGGTGCCATCCGGCAGATCCTGCCTATGCTTGGCTGCGGTTTCGTTCAAACGTTCGCGCAACGTCAACGGCGCCTTTGCGACCAACCACTGCTGAGCAACAGTGCCATTCGGCGAATAAAGCTGCAGCTGAGCCTGCTGCACGGCATTGCCATCTGGAATATCGACAGCTTTGTTGGCGTTCACCGACACCAGCGCAATCCTGCCACTGCCATAATTCCGCACCGTCCACTGCTGAGCAACAGTATTGTTACTCGTATATTGCTGCAATGCCGCCCCATTAGCAGTGGATCCGCCAGCCACATCCAGCACCTTGCCCGAACTAGCATTGATAATCTTATAAGTTCCGTTGCCGATTGATTCAAATCGATATTTCTGGGCGTTCGTATTATTACTTGAATAAAGCTGAACTCGCGCCCCGTTCGCCGTTGACGCACCCGTCACATCCGTGACAAGTTTTTTATTCGCAACCGAAGTGATAATCATCGACACTCCAGTAGCTATATTGACATCGCTTGACGAAACAACAAACAGCTGTGAAGCAGTGCCATTGGGCGTATACAGCCGAATCGCAGCACCATTCGCAGTATTTCCGCCACTCAAATCCAGAACCCAATTACCGAGAGCGGACTGCAAATAATATCCCGCTCCGGAATCACGAATAAACCATCGCTGAGCCTGGGAATTATTTCGAGAATACTGTTGCACTACAGCGTTATTCTCAGCAACACCATTACGCACGTCCAAAGCCTTGCCGGAATTCACATTGACGATCTCATAGCTCCCATCAGACTGCCTAGTAAAAGTGAACTGCTGAGCCTTGGAACTGTTGCCGGAATACAACTGAATGGCGGTGGAATCCGCAGCACTTCCACCAGGAATATCAACACTGGACGCGACTTTGGAACGAACATTGATGTAATAATTGCCATTCGGAATGGTAACTGCAGTCATTTTGCGTACATCAATGGCCGCTTGTAAATCATTACTACTCCCGCCATTCACATACTCCTTGTTCCCAAACGCATTCATATCCACATTGCCGCGGATGCCGCCCACTTTGCCGGAGCTGGTATATTGCCATCCGCGACTGTTGGTCGGGAACGAGTCGAACCCCATGCGAGCGCCGTACTGCGCCACCCACGTGGTTTTGGCGTAAATGTCGGCATGTTTCAGCGGGCCTTGCAGGTAGCTGGTGTACGAGTAGACGCCCAGGTTCTTGTATCCGGCGGACTGCAGCGCGCCGTACCAATTGTTGACGATATCGTTGTACACGTTCGGATCGGTGGGCGGCTGATGCCCCTTCCACGTCCACTTTTCCAGATCGTAGTACACGGGGTACGCCAAGTCGCTCGCGCGCACACCGAATCGCTTGAGTTTGGCGACCACGCCGGCACCTTCTTCTTTGGCAATCGACGGAGTGTCCGCGTAGGAATACCAGTAGATGCCGAACGGGATGCCAAATCGCTTGCATTCGGAAATGTTACGTTGTGCTTTCCTGTCGGCATTGTTGCCCCAACCGTAGCCGAGGCGGATGATCACGCCTTCCACGCCGTCGGCTTTCGCTTTGGCCCAGTCGATGTCGCCTTGCCATTCGGAAACGTCAATCACGCCTTTGGCTTGCTGCACGAACAGGTTGTTCTGGTAGTCGAAGAAGGCTTTCGTATTGTTGTAAGTGCCCCAGTGCGCGCCGTATTCATTGCCTTCGAATTTGGAGAGCTGTACGTTCGCGTCGGCTACAGCATTTTTGACATCTTCCGCACTTACCGGAATGAAGGATTCGCCATTGGTTTTGGCGAGCGGATCCGGCTGCTGATCCTGCGTACCGACCAGTGTCGCATCGGTCACGGTTTCGCCGGTTTCAATATTCTTGACCTCACCTTCAGGGGTGACAGCCAGGTCTTCCGAAACCACGGTGGCATCGTCGGAAATCTCGTCACTGACGGTATCCGGAAGTTTCGCATTCGGATTGTCAGGCATGCCGTCTTGCGACTGCTGGTCGCCCGTCTGATCGTCAGACTGATCGTCAGACTGCACAACAACGCCATTATCTGCAGTAACGGGACCGCTCTGCAACAGCATCCTCAATCGCGATATCCTGCAATGCGTAAGCCGGCGTAACCGCAACGGAAGCCGTCAACGCAACCGCAGACAGCGCAGTCGCAATCTTCAAAAGATGATGTGGCGAAACCATTCGTCAGCCTCTCTCGAATAAAGTCATCAAACCCAAATAATTCGGCGCGAACGCCCTAATCGCCAACTCTAACCGCACCCTGCTACCCACCTGGCTGGCGGGATACTCCTACACGATGTATCTGGTGCATTGCCGCTGTCCAAGGTGCTGATCGGCCCGCGGATTCCCGCGCCCACGGACGGATGGTCGTACGCGGGCATCAGCGTGCTGATGTTCGCCGCCACGCTGCTCGCGGCGTTGGCGTTCGCGGTGGTCGCCGACACCGTGGTGCTCAAGCCCTTGCAACGGCTGCTGCGCAACGTTGACCTGCCGCGGAAAGGCCGCCTGTAGAGGCGGTCGCTTCACTGCCCCTGCGCGCGGTAGCGGGCCTCGGTGGCTTCCTTGGCCGACGCCCACCAGTCGCGGTGTTCCGCATACCAGTCGATGACGTTGCGCAATCCGCTAGCGAAGTCGGTGTGCATCGGCGACCAGCCCAGTTCGGCGCGCAGTTTGGATGCGTCGATCGCGTATCGTCTGTCGTGCCCGGGCCTGTCGCGCACCCAGTCGAACGCATCTTCCGGCTGGCCCATCAGCTGCAGGATCATGCGCAGCACGGTGATGTTGCTCATCTCGCCGTCCACTCCGATCAGATACGTTTCGCCGATGCGCCCGCGGGTGAGGATCGCCCACACTGCGCGGGAGTGGTCTTCCGTATGTATCCAGTCGCGCACGTTCTCGCCGGTGCCGTACAGTTTCGGCCGCGCGCCCTCCATGATGGAGGTGATCTGCCGTGGAATGAACTTTTCCACATGCTGGTACGGGCCGTAGTTGTTGGAGCAGTTGGAGATGGTGGCGCGCAGACCGTATGTGCGCACCCATGCGCGCACCAGATGGTCGGACGACGCCTTCGAGGCGCTGTACGGGCTTGAGGGACGGTACGGCGTGTCTTCCGTGAAACGCGCCGGATCGTCCAGCGCCAGATCGCCGTATACCTCGTCAGTGCTGATGTGGTGGAAGCGCACGTCGTGTTGCCGGGCGGCCTCCAACAGCCGCATCGTGCCTTCCACGTTCGTGCGGATGAACGGTTCGGGATTGGCGATGGAATTGTCGTTGTGCGATTCCGCGGCGAAGTGGACGATGGCGTCGTGACCGGGCACGATACGCTCCAATAGCGCGATGTCGCAGATGTCCCCTACGACAAGATCGACCTGCGACGGCGGCAGGCCGGCGATGTTCTCCGGATTGCCGGCGTACGTCAGCTTGTCGAGCACGGTGATGTGCGCGTGTGGATGGTTCCGCGCCACGTATCGCACGAAGTTCGCGCCAATGAAGCCGCATCCGCCGGTCACTAGAATATTACGCGGCTCGAATACGCCGCTGCACGCCATGCTGTTCACCATTCCAGCATACCGTCGCATGCCAACGGCTGCGGCGTTCGGGTCCGGGCGCGGACGCTATCTTGCACGGATTCACCGGTAATGAGTCCAAGGAGAGGGCTTTGGCCCCAGCTTCCTCCCTCGCCGGCGGGCAGCACGCGCATCGACAATCCGCTCTCATGAGCCCGCACCGCCGTCATCAGGACTGCGGCAGCAGAATCTCCGTGGTGGAGGCGCCGTCCTCGGAGTTGCGACTCAGGTAGCCGCCCGCAGCCTCGATGATCTGGTCGATGTGGACCAACCCGAAACCGTGCCCCTCGTCGGATTTGATGGTGCGGAAGCGCCCACCGACCTTGCGCTGCTTGCCGCCCGAGGAAGCGTTGGTGAACGAGATGTACAGCTGCGTGTCCTTCATGTCCATATACACGCGAATCATGCGATCGGCTTCAGGTAACCCGTCGTTGGCCTCGATCGCGTTGTCGAACAGGTTGCCGAGGACGCAGCACAAATCGAGTTCCGAAATGCGCTGCTTGATCGGAATATGGGTATGGGCGTCCACGCGCACGTCGATGCCAGGCGCCTGCGCAAGCGACATCTTGCTGCTCAGAATCGCGTCAGCCATCGCATTGCCGGACTTGATCGGGGTATCCAACGCCTTCATCGTCTGAAGGTGATTACGGTAGTCATGCCGCCACATGCGCATCTGACGGTACATGTTCTCGACCTCGCGGTAATGCGTGTCGACCAGCTCGCGCTGATATGACGCGATGGCCCTGTCGGCCTTGCCTCGCCCACGAAACCACATCGTGCCCCTCCTTTGCGTTCTGCCCCGTCCAGCCGGGGACGGCTTTCCGGCACCCTGCCGGCCGCGAGCCGGCCATGCGTAGTCTTGTCTGGTCTATGATTGTCCGATTCAACGGCTCGTACGCCCCACGAGGCAGTGGCAGCGTCGTCCCGTCGGTCAATTGCACGGACGACCTGCCCACGCAGCGGATTCGCCGCAGGTTCACGATCATCGCGCGTCCCACCTGGCAGAATCCGTCGCCGAGCTCGGCCTCGAACTCGCCCAGCGGGCGTTTCACCGTATAATCCCGGTCGGCGTGCACCGTCACATAATTACGGCGCACGTCAAGATAGCGGATGTCGGCCAGCGGAATACGCATCAGCCCTTCCGCGCATTGCAGATCAAGGCACCTGGAATCGCGGCGCATGCGCGCGACCGCCTTGTCGAGCACGTCGAACAGCTTGGCCGCATCCACCGGTTTCATCAGGTAATTGAGCGATTCGACGTCGTATCCTTCGGCGATGTAATCCGAATACCCAGTGACGAACACGATCTGCATCGTGCCGCCCGCCTTGCGCACGGCCTTCGCCAACGCCACGCCGTCCATCGCGCCCATTTCGACGTCCAGCAGCAGAATATCGACGTCACGCCGCCGCTCATAGCGCGTCAGAAACCGCTCTGCCGACGGGAATACGTCTATCTGGCTCCAGCTGCCGAGCGGCCGCCCATGATGCGGTCAGCGAGCGCACGTACTGGGCGTCGACATCGCTGTCATCGCATATCGCAACGGAATCGTCATCATGACATACGAAATCGCGTCAATGCGGCCCTACCACCGGGCCAGCAGCGACGAAATCCGAAAATCATGCCTTCTTGGGCTTGAGCGCGGCCGGCATGGGCATGGGAATCGGCTTGCGCGGCATCGGCTTGGGCTTCGGAGCCTGAGATTCAGGTGCCTTCACAGCCGGCATTTCGCCACTGGTCGCCTTCGCCGCAGCCTCGGCAGCCCACTTGGCGTACTCGTCAAGGTCATCCTCAGCGACGGATCCCTGCGTATTGTCCACGGCGGCGTTCGCATCATGAGAATACGAAGCCTCGATATCGGCAAACGGATCGGGCGACCCCTCGCCCGGCTCCTGCGTGCTCAGCTCCTTGGCGAGCTCATCGTAATCGGTATCGGTGGTCAGGTACTTGAGCTTCCGGGCTATTTTCTGCTGTTTTGCTTTCTGACGTCCGCGGCCCATGTGACCCCCTGGCATGTAAATGTAACTATCAATTCATCACATAAGAGAGTACCACTTGTTATGAGAGAAATGGTTGTCTGCTTGGACTTTTACGATAAAAGCGATATTTTCGGCGTTTTGAAGCAAGCAAAGGGCGACTTATGACGGACCAAGAACAGCAGCAACTGACCGCAGCGGGCAACGAAATGAGCGCCAGCTTCCTGGCCGCGAAGAAGCGTTCGGACGCCACGCTCGCCAAACTTGAGGCCGAGCCGGGCAAGTTCACGATGCTCACCGGCGACCGCCCGACCGGCCGCCTGCACCTCGGCCACTACTTCGGCTCCATCAAGGAGCGCGTGGCCATGCAGAACCGCGGAGTGAACACCAACATCATCATCGCCGACTACCAGGTCATCACCGACCGCGACACCACTGAGCACATCCAGGACAACGTGCTGAACCTCGTGCTCGACTACATGGCCGCCGGCATCGACCCGACCAAGACCATGATGTTCACCCACTCCGCCGTGCCGGCCGAGAACCAGCTGCTGCTGCCGTTCCTGTCCCTGGTCACCGAGGCTGAGCTGCACCGCAACCCGACCGTGAAGTCCGAGATGGAGGCGTCCGGCCACGCGCTGACCGGTCTGCTGCTCACCTACCCGGTGCATCAGGCGTGCGACATCCTCTTCTGCAAGGCCAATGTCGTGCCGATCGGCAAGGACAACCTGCCGCACGTGGAGATCACCCGCACCATCGCCCGCCGCTTCAACGAGCGCTACGCCAAGAAGAACCCGGTGTTCCCCGAGCCCGCCGCGATCCTTTCCGACGCACCGGAGATACCGGGCCTCGACGGTCGCAAGATGAGCAAGTCGTACGGCAACTCCATCATGCTGGGCGCCACCGCCGCGGAGACCGCCAAGCTCATCAAGAAGAGCCCGACCGATTCCGAGCGCAAGATCACCTTCGACCCCATCGCCCGCCCGCAGGTGTCCGCGCTGCTGACCACCGCCGGACTGGTGACCGGCCGCGACCCGAAGGACATTGCCGCCGAAATCGGCGATGCGGGCGCCGGCGCGCTCAAGGCGTACGTGATTGAGTCCGTGAACGAGTTCCTCGCCCCGCATCGCGAGCGCCGCGCAGAGCTCGCCAAGGACATGGACTCCATCCGCGACATCCTGCACGATGGCAACGCCCGCGCCAACGCCATCGCCGAGGAGACCCTTGACCAGGTGCGCGAGGCCATGGGCATGAAGTACTGATTTTCCGGCAGTCGAACGCAACGATTGCATCAGGCCCCCTTCGTCACTCCGCCCCGAGGCACGCGACGAAGGGGCCTTCCCATAACGGTGTCGCCCTTCGGGACAGAAAGCCGTCTGCACGCCCCTGCCCCGACCCGTCGAACTCGCCGAGATAAGGCTATCTGCGTTTCGAGGGGTTGATTTGGACCGCGCCGAATATCTATCTACGTTTCGAGGGGTTGGTGCCAAAGTATAAACGCACCTCAAACCGCATGACCCCAATGGCATTTCACCGGCAATACTCCGGGTATCGCGTTTCGGCAACCCCCTGAAACGCAGATAGATGCCCAGAGGACGCCCAATCAACCCCTTGAGACACAGATAGCGTCACAGAAGACGCCATCCGGTCAAGGCGCAGCCAGCTACAGCCCTCCGCTTCTCTCTCCAACGCAATCGCATCAGCGCAATCGTGCGATTCCGCACCCCTGCCTTCGATCACGCGATACCGTCAAGGTCATCCGCGTCAGGAAAATCGGCATTGGCGTTCGGGACTCGCGGCAGCAATGGTTCAAACCCTATCCGCTCGTACAGTGGCTTGCGTCTCATCGCTCTGGCATCGCACACCTGTTGGATGGTCTTCCGCGCAGTGACGGGCACGGGAATTCCAGTGACCTCCTGGATCTTATCCGCGATCCGTCTGGCTAAAGCTTCCTCACTCCATTCATCACCGAGGTCAAGCTTGGTGACTTGGATATACCGCCACTTCTCGTCTTCGATTGCCTGCCGCCGGCGTGCATCTTCCAGCCATTGACCGGCGTGATGCCCTCCGTCGAACTCAATGCAGATCTTGTATTCCGGGTAAGCGAGGTCAAGATATACGGCCCGGTTCAGACGCTTCACTCCAATCTTGTAATTGACGCAGGGCGCGTCTATCCCGTATTTGAGGGGAACGAGTCGGGTGCGCGTTTCCATCGACGAATCCGTCCCCTCCTGAATCACACGCAACGCACGCCGGCAATTGGCATATCCGCGAAACATATTCGGCCGGCGGCCCGTCTCTTCAAAGACCGCTTCCGTGAATTCCCGCGCCGAATCCAGATATGCCGTCAGCTCCTCAATGGTCGTCCTGCGCAGACGCCCATCCCGGCGCATCATTGACTCCGCCAGTACGATCAGCTCTTCAAGATTCAGCCATCCGGCGAACATCGCCCATGTGCAGGCCGGAGACACGCACAAGCATTGCTCGACCATGACGACATCAACAGGGAAGGACCATGTCACTTCGTTTATGCCGACGAGATTGCGCCTTTCATTGGCACTCGGGACGACAACTGTAATACCGTTCAACATGGCGCGTCCTTTTGGCAGGCGCGGTATTTCAATCGCCTGAAGCTCCAGGGCCGTGGTCAAGGCGTATGGCGGCTGCCACCTGCTGCGCTGCTGGAATTCAGCGCACTGCTTCATACGCTGGTGCTTCAACTCCGTCAATTGCACCAGTGCGATTGATCCGCCCATGGTCGGCCGCTCCTTTGTGACTCGAATATTGCCGTGGAGCCGAGTGTAGGGAACCGGGCAGTTCCCCGTCTACCGCGCCTCAAAAAATGTGGACAAATGTGGATAAATGTGCGCAACGCGGTGGATAACTCACCTCGGCTCGGCGGAGACCGCGCATGAGGAAATCGCCGGCCGCCTTCTTTCGCACGACTGTACACACCGGCGGGTTCTGTTCACAGAAGACTTGCATGTACACTGGAAAGACGATTTGAACGTGACGCCGAAGGTGACGCCACACAATTAGGGGGGTACGGTGAAGGGGATTGGTGTAACTGGCCAAGCAACCGAGGCGCGAACGGATATGTACGATGTTTCTGCCACATGCGCCCATGACCTTCTGATCTGATGCAGGATGGCAGGTACAGGCAATTATGACGATAATCACCAACGCGCGGTTCCCGGGCAGCGCCCGCCGCGTAGACATCGCGATCAAGGGCGGCGCGATTGCGGCAATCACGCCCGCCGGCTCCCGGATCTCGGCGACGGCAACCGGCGGCGCGGCGACTGGGCCTGACCGTGAGGGAGTCCAGTCTTGTGGGCGAGCTCGAATGGTTCGACGCCTACTGCAAGCTCGACAATGCGCCCGGAGCGGCGGAGGAGACGCTCGAACTGATTCGCAAGGCCGAGTCGGATGCCGCCCGCAAAGGCGTGGTCGGCATCCGCGACTATGAGATGGCGGAAAACGTCGACACGTGGACCCGCCGGTTCTCCGCGGCGTCTCCCCGCCCGCGCGACGCTAACGATTCCGCTTGGACAGGCATCGATTGGGATGGCTCATTCACCCACGGCATCCGAGGATTGCGCGTGGAGGCGGGCGTGTATCCCGAACGGCTGGAGGATGCGATTGAAGCCGGCTGGAAGACGGGCGTCGAGCTGCCCGGCAGCGATGGACTGGGCCATGTCGGCACGATGAAGATGATCTCGGACGGCTCGCTGAACACCCGTTCGGCGTTCTGCTCGATGCCGTATTCCGATATATTCCCCGACTTTTACGGCACGCTCAGTTACGCACCCGACCAGATCGAGACGTATTTCCACGTGGCGACATGCCATGGGTTCGCCATCGCGTGCCATGCCATCGGCGATGAGGCGAACACCATCGTGCCCAACGCGGCGGCAAGCACACACGCCCACGGTTCCATCGAGCACGCCCAGATGCTGAAGCCGGCGGATATTCCCCGATTCGCGAAGCTCGGGCTGACCGCCAGCATCCAGCCACAGCACGCCATGGACGATCGCGATGTCATTACGCGGTTCTGGGCGAATCTGGGTGGAATCCCTTACGCATTCAAGGCACTGCACGATGCCGGAGTCAGGCTGCGCATGGGGTCGGATGCGCCGGTTGCGCCGCTCGACCCGTGGATGGCGATATCGGCCGCTGTGTTCGGCACGGAAAGCTCAGACCGCGAACCGTTCCAGCCGGAGCAATGCTTGGATGCGCGCACCGCGCTGGCGGCTTCCACAGCCGTCGGCCGCGACCGCCCTGAGCCCGGAGATCCAGCCGACCTGGTGCTCTTGGACCGCGACCCGTATGCTGTCTCCACGCCGGAGGAGATGCGGGCGATGCCGGTGGCGGCGACCATGCTCGCAGGCCGTTGGACGTACTCCTCTTTGCACGGCGAATGATTCCCGACAAGGAACGCATGAGGATTCCTCACACGAATCCCATCGGGAACCGTCCGCCGCGCAGGCAAGGCGTCAGACGTCATACCGCCATGACTTATCGGTGATCACGCGGGCCATCGCCAAACCTATCGGCAGGCAGATAATCACCATGAACGCTCGGAACGCCCAGTCCAGCGCGTGCAGCGTATCGAACTGTCCGAGGTAGAACATCGCCCGGTACATATACAGACCGGGCACCATGATGACGATGGACGGCACAGTCAGGCATATGCGCGGATAGCCCAGATGCGGCGGCAGCAGGCCGTTGTGCACGGCGGTGCGCCATCCGGCAGCGAGCAGACCGGCCAGCAGCGCGCCGATGAACGCCCCGGCCTCGGCCGGCACCCCGAAATCGACCAGCGTCAGTCGCAGCGTGTCGGTGATCATGCCGATGGTGGCGGCGACCAGGCACATGCGCTGCGGCGAATTGAACATGATCGAGAAGCCCCACACGCCGAGGAAGGCAGTGACGGCCCGCAGCCCCGTGTTCACCCACGGATTGAGCCCCAGCGGCTCGAACCCGGTCGGGTTCAGATGCACGATCATGGCCACTCCCCAGCCTGCCAGCGTGGCCATCAGGATGATGCACAGCACGTATGCCACTCGTTGGATGCCGGACGGGAAGTCGATCTTCGCCATATCGAGGCCGCCCGTTATCAGCGGGAAGCCAGGGATGACGAACAGCATCGCGCCGATGTACGCGGTGTCATGCGTCAGCGCGATCGGGTCGAGCAGGCCGATCAGGCGCAGAGTGCCCGTGCAGGCGAGCGCAGCCAGGGCCACGCACACGAACGTCACGAAGAACTGGTTGAGATGGCGGGCGAACAGTTTGCGGCGCAGCCAGTGGCCCAGTCCGGCGCCGACGAACGCGCCGATCATGTCGTAGGGGCCGCCGCCGAGCAGGAACACGAAGGATGCGCAGGCGACTGCGGAGGCGAAGCCGGCGAACGCCGGGGAATAGAGCGGCTTACGGCTCTCGATCAGGTCGAGCCGCTCATGCGCCTGCCGCACAGTGATGGGCTTGCGCCCTTCGCCCGCGCAACGGCCCACGTGGTCGAAATGCTCGGCGTACTCGCCGGTCAGCGGCTTGTGGGCGCGGGTTTTCCGGCGTTTCGCGCCCAGCAGCGCCTCCGCCGACATCGATGTCCCGAATTCGTTCAGATTCTGGTCTTCCGCACTGCTTGCGCCCGCGCCTGCGCCACCCGCCGCCGCGGCGGCCGCGTCAAGATCCGGCGTCTCCACGAAATCATGCTTTCCGGAGCGCTGCTGCATCAACCGGTCATGCAGCAGCTTGGCCTCGCGATCCTCTTTCAGGGCGGCCTCGGATTCGGAGCGCAGCTCGTCGTCCGTCGAACCTTCCGCGGTGATGTCGGCCGCGGCCGCGCGGACCATGGAGACGGGCACGGTGACCTCGGCCGCCTCCAGGGCGTCGAGCACCGGGTCGTCGGAGGCCTCGCCGCTGAGCTCCTTCTGTGCCTTCTTCTCGGCGCGCAGTTTCTTGGCCAGCTGCGCGGAGACCTCGGACATGTCGCTTTGCTCAAGGTTCTGCACCACACCTTCGGACACGTCGCCCGCGCGATGGTACATGGAATCGAGCCCGAGGTTCACGCTGAACCAGTCGGTGTAATGCTCCAGCAGCCAGATGCGCTCGGTGTTGACGCCGGTGGTGGGCAGGTCGATGACCTCGGTGATGCGGTTGGCGTCATCGGTGCAGGTGGCCTCGATGTCCGTCAGGTTCACGTCGGCGCGCACGTGCACGCCCAGGGGGTACGCGATGCGGTGCATCATCTCGCGCACGCGGAAGCTTCCGGTTCCAGCACCCAGGTCCAGTGCGCCGACGCGCACGACAACGCTGGTCTTGGCGGCGAGGCCGGCCTCGGAGATCGGCTTGTCCCAGTCGCGTCGAATGTCTTCCATGTCAAGGGGAACGGAGTGGGTGTGGAAATGACTCACCGCCGTCGCCGCGTCCTGATGGGGCGCGTCGCCGTTCTTGTGCTGCTGCATGTTCTTCTCTATCCGTATCATGCCGTTGTTTTTGCCGCCCTATGGGTGTGCTCGGGCGTGTTTTCGAGATGGTTACAGTAGTCATTCTTACTCCGCGCCGTGAACTCATGGGGTATGACCGAAACCGGCGTTCGCATGATGGACTACCTTCGACAAGATTATGGACGATTCGGCGACGAGGATATTCAGGACGACATTCCCGGGCCATCCAACAGCGTGAAGATATAGTGAAGGTTGCATGTTTACCAGTAATCCTTCAGAGAAAAATTGGACTTCGTAATACAACTTGCGATTTCAGGGCAATAGAATGGGCACACAGCTTTTGGCGCAACCGGCTGTGGGCTCGCAACTGACGGCCAACACAACCGCGGAGGAGCCGCGGAGGACCGACTGACCGAGCAACCGGACCCAAAAGACAAAGGAGGTTATGAATGACCGATACCGATCAACAGATCACGCCCGCCGACGCGACCATCGTGTCGACCGGCACCGGGACCAAGGGCCCCGAAGAGCGGGAGCTGCCTGAGTCGCTCAGCAACGACATGAGCCTGTGCCTGCGCATTCTGCGCGACGTACTGGGCGAATATGACCCGCAGCTGCTGGCGACGTTCGACACCGTGCGCAACTACGCGGTGAAGGCAAGCGCCGAGCATTTCGCCGGAGCGACGGCGGATCCGCACCCCGATGAGGATGGTCTGGCAAAGGCCGTCGCCACCATCGATGCGATGAATCTGCACGACGCCCAGCTGCTCGCCCGCGCATTCGCCACATATTTCCACCTCGCCAACCTGAGTGAGGAGAACTACCGCGTTTCCGTGCTGCACCAGCGCGAGAACCAGGTGGAAGACGACGAAGCCGTTGACCCGGTGAACGAACTGACCACCGCCTACCATCAGCTGCTGACCGAAATGGGGCCGGCCAAAGCCAAGGCGTTGCTGGAGAAGCTCGAATTCCACCCGGTGTTCACGGCGCATCCGACCGAAGCGCGCCGCAAGGCAGTCGAAGGCAAGATCCGCCGCATCGCGGAGCTGCTGGAAGAGAACAAGCGCCTCGGCGGCTCCGACAAGAAGGAGAACGTCCGCCGCCTCTACAACGAGATCGACGCGCTGTTCCGCACGTCCCCGATCGCGCTGAAGAAGCCGACGCCGGTCGAGGAGGCCGATACCATCCTCGACATCTTCGACAACACGCTGTTCACCACGATTCCCAAGGTCTACCACCGTTTCAACGACTGGCTGCTGGGCGACAAGGCCGGTCTCGAACAGCCGCAGTGCCCGGCGTTCTTCCATCCGGGAAGCTGGATCGGCTCCGACCGCGACGGCAACCCGAACGTCACCGCCAAGGTCAGCCGTCAGGTCGCCCGCAAGTTCAGCGACCATGTGATCAGCGCCCTTGAGGAGGCCACCCGCACGGTCGGCCGCAACCTGACCATGGAGTCCGAGACGACCCCGGCCAGCGCCGAGCTGAAGAGCCTGTGGAGCCACCAGAAGGAGATGAGCGAGCGCCTGACCGACAAGGCCGCACTGATCTCCACCAAGGAGCTGCACCGCGCCGTCATGCTGGTGATGGCCGATCGCCTGCGCTACACCATCGAGCGCGACGCCGACCTCATGTACCACAGCTGCGACGATTTCATCGCCGACCTGCAGGTCGTGCAGCGTTCCCTGGCCGAAGCCGGCGCCAAGCGTTCGGCGTATGGCCCGCTGCAGGATCTGATCTGGCAGGCGCAGACCTTCGGCTTCCACATGGTCGAGATGGAGTTCCGTCAGCACTCCGTGGTGCACGCCCGCGCGCTGGAGGACATCCGCGAGCACGGCCTGCACGGCGAGCGTGGCGAACTGCAGCCGATGACGCACGAGGTGCTCGACACCTTCCGCGCCCTCGGTGCCATCCAGAAGCGCAACGGCATCAAGGCCGCCCGCCGCTACATCATCTCGTTCACGAAGAGCGCCCAGAACGTGCGCGACGTGTACGAGCTGAACCGTCTGGCGTTTTCGCACCCGGAGGATGTGCCGGTTATCGACGTCATCCCGCTGTTCGAGCAGCTTGAGGACTTGCAGAACTGCGTGAACGTGCTGGAAGAGATCGTCAAGATTCCCGAGGTGCAGGCTCGTCTGAAGGCCACCGGCAACAAGATGGAGGTCATGCTCGGCTACTCGGATTCGTCCAAGGACGCCGGCCCGACCACCGCTACGCTGGCGCTGCATTCCGCCGAATCGCGCATCGTCGCTTGGGCCGCGAAGCATGACATCGACCTGACGCTGTTCCACGGCCGTGGTGGCGCCGTCGGTCGAGGCGGTGGCCCCGCCAACCGCGCGGTGCTCGCCCAGCCGAAGGGCTCCGTCAACTGCCGCTTCAAACTCACCGAGCAGGGCGAGGTCATTTTCGCCCGCTACGGCAACCCGGTGCTGGCCATCCGCCATCTGGAATCCGTCGCCGCCGCGACGCTGCTGCAGTCCGCTCCGAGCGTCGAGAAGACGAACACGGAGATGACCGAGAAGTACGCCCATATGACCGAGGTTCTGGACAACGCCTCGCATGAGCGCTTCCTCGACCTGCTGAACACGCCGGACTTCGCCCCGTGGTTCTCGATCGTCACGCCGCTTACCGAGGTCGGCCTGCTGCCAATCGGCTCCCGCCCGGCCAAGCGTGGTTTGGGCGCGAAGTCGCTCGACGACCTGCGCACGATTCCGTGGGTGTTCTCCTGGGCTCAGGCGCGCATCAACCTCGCCGCATGGTATGGCCTTGGTTCGGCCTGCGAGAAGTTCGGCGACCTTGACACGCTGCGCGAGGCGTACGAGGAGTGGCCGCTGTTCTCCACGTTCATCGACAACATCGAGATGTCGCTGGCCAAGACCGATGAGCGCATCGCCAAGATGTACTTGGCGCTCGGCGATGACGAGAACCTGTCGAAGAAGGTGCTCGACGAGATGAAGCTCACCACCAAGTGGGTGCTCAAGATCGTCAACGACGAATGGCCGCTGCAGCACCGTCACGTGCTCGGTCAGGCCATCCGCATCCGCTCCCCTTACGTGGACGCGCTGTCCGTCACTCAGGTGCTTGCGTTGCGTTCGCTGCGCAAGAAGGTGGACAAGGAAGAGCTCAGCAAGAGCCAGCAGGCGGGATTCATCTATCTGATCCTGTGCACCGTCTCCGGTGTCGCCGCCGGCCTGCAGAACACGGGCTGACGTTTTGGCCGGTGTTGGGCCGCATGCGCGGCCAACACCGCTTGGAAAGCCCACCGGGCTTTCCAAGACCAAAACGTAGCGGTGGGCTTTGCGCAATAGCTTTGCGCGCGCAAAGTTCACCGCAGCACGGAGCCTCCGCGACGAGCGGAGGCTCCGTTTTATATCAGCACATATCGTGAAAGCCCTGCCCTACACGGGTGGGGCTTTCGCGTTTCCCCCCCTATCAATCACATTGATACGATTTCATAATCATTCCGATGTGAATAAGTTCACGGATCAAGACCGCAATCATCGGCAATCCCACCAGCGAAGTGGCGTTATAGTAGCGCTGTCGGCGTCGACAAGAGCTGGAACGCTGATAGAATGCACACCAATGATGTTCAGTGATTGTTCGCATGTTCACGAACAGTCCTGCATGATGTGCCTTGAGTGAGCGATGCGGCTCTTGTTCAGGCCGGCAGGTCATCGTACAGCCAGTTACGAAAGGATCCTACCGAATGGCAAGGTTTACCGAGAATCGTTGGACCAGCGCAATCATCCCCGCATTGCTGATTCATATCCCAATCGGTACCGTCTACTGTTGGAGCGTGTTCAAGCAGCTCATCGCCGACAGGCTCAACGCCAGCCCGGCCTCCGTGGAATGGGGCTTCTCGCTCGCCATCTTCTTCCTCGGCATGTCAGCCGCATTCGCCGGCCCCATGGTGGAGAAGAACATCAAGAAATCCGCACTCGTCTCCATGGTCTGCTTCGTGGTCGGCTTCGCCGGCACGGGCGTGAGCATCGCTCTGAACTTCCTGCCGGGTGTGTTCATCTGCTACGGCGCGATCATGGGCATCGGCCTGGGCGTCGGCTACCTGACCCCGGTCAAGAACCTGATGCTCTGGTTCTCCGATAACAAGGGCCTCGCCACCGGCATCGCCGTCGCCGGCTTCGGCCTGGCCAAGGCCATCGCCAGCCCGTTGATGGAGTACCTGATCGGCACGGTGGGGCTGGTCAACATGTTCTTCATCCTCGCCGTGATTTATGCGGCGATGATGTTCTTCGGTTTCCTGCTCATCAAGCGTCCGGCCGACTGGGTCTACGATCCCGTGACCTCGCATGTAAGTCGCGCGGAGATTCTCAGGAAGCCCGTGTTTTGGGGCATCTGGATCGCCTTCTACATCAATATCACCTGCGGCCTGGCGCTTATCAGCCAGGAGAAGGACATCCTGCACGATGTGCTCAAGGCCTTCCCGCAGTATGCCGGCCTGAGCCCCGCCAAGTTCGCCGCCGCCATCGCCGGCATCATCGGCCTGGTGCTCGCCGTGGACTCCGTGTTCAACACGGCCGGCCGCGTGGGCTTCTCCACGCTCTCCGACCACCTGAAGCGCCGCGAGACCGTTTATCAGGTGATCTTCATCATGTCGATCGCGGTATGCCTGCTGCAGATCTTCACCAACAGCATCAACAATGCGCTGTTGTGGGCCGTGCTGGCCATGCTGTTCCTCATCAACGCTGGCTACGGCGGCGGTTTCTCGACGCTGCCGGTGCTGCTCGACCAGCACTTCGGCACCAAGACCGTCTCCACCACGCACGGTCTCGCGCTGAGCGCCTGGGCGTTCGCCGGCCTGTCCGGCAACCAGCTGGCCTCGTTCGTGGTCACGCACACGCCCGATCAGGCCCATCGCTACGCCGCGCTGATTCCGGTGCTCACCGGCCTGTTCGCCCTGGCTCTGATCAGCATCAGCCTGGTCAAGTATCTCGGCGGCAGGAACGGCGAGGGCAAGAGATCCATCGGGGCCTGAACCGTAACGCAAGGCGGAGGGCTTCAGATACTGAAAGTAAATCACTTCCTGAATCGTCCCGGACAGTATTCGTCCAAGAACGAGGTAACTGCCCACATCCGCGACAATATCTCATAGTTGACTGATCCGGGGGCCTGCGCCTAGCGGACCCCCTTATTGATGCCGTGTGGCGCGTCGAAAGCACCATGTCCGCCGGCCACGGTCAACGGAGTTCTAACATGTTAACGGAGAATTCTAACATGTTAGAATTATTGAAAGGGGATGAAAGGATAACGCCAGTCACCTTACACCAACGCGTAGCGGGATGAGGGACCGCTCCCCTCATGCCGGAATACACCCTCCCCCTCAAGTCTCTTCATGAGCCTGTACGCGCTGATATAAGACAAATCCAGCAGCTTCATCACGTCAGACGTGGTCGCCGCGCCCCCATTGTTCAGCGCAAATTCCGTCACCAGGTTCTCCCGCCGACCGTCGAGGCCCTTTTGCCTCGCATAAGCCGGCAACTTATCATCCCTCTTATATACACGCGCGCTCAGCATATAATCTCGTGCGACACCGCTGCCGCAGGCTTCCACCAGCCCGCTCTCCACTAGGCTTTCGACCGCGCCGACCAATCGCCGAGACTCCACTCGCGAGAATTCGCGCATTTGCGCCACGCTGAGTCTGCGATGCTCCCGCAGCAACGACAGCACGATTAGAGACCACACCGACAACGGAGCGCCACGGCGAGCCTCTTCATTGGCAATCATCACAACGAATGCCTCATCCGGTACCACGCGACGCAGGAACAGCACCACCTCCGACGCCGTGGACTGCGAATAATCGGGAAATGCCCCACCGGAAGCCAAGGAGCCGGCATATATCTTATCGACACCACGACCGGTGCGTTCCGCATATCCCGCCGTCTTGAGGATGGAGGCGAGCTGAGGGTTGCGGGAACGCGGCTGCGCGGTCAACAGGTTGTTTTCGCTCAATCCCTCGATGAAACCTCCCGGGTTGGATATGGTCAGGCCATCGTCGTCCACGAGGAACCGCACCGATCCCATCCTCGCATAATCCCTATGGCAGAACGCGTTGACTGCCGCCTCGCGGAACGCCTGATGATCGAAGTCCGGCAGATTGACATGGACCAGACCGCTCATGACCTCATGATCTGGATTCCATGGTTCCATCAGTGCGCCGATACGAGGGAGCATATCGATCAGCGGCAGGAAGAACGGATCCGTGTTTACCTTGGGAGACGTGCCTTTCATGACCTGGAATACGGCGGAGGCCGACGGTACGGAACGCTTCAGTGCCCGCTCCGTACCGATGACCAGCAGACCGGCCACGGAAGGCTGCGGGCCGCCAGGGCCGTCGACTACCAGTTCTAGGGCCCGATCGAAGTCCTCATCATCAAACGCCAACAATGAGCTGCCGGCATTGGCCGTGCGTATGCTCTCCCTGAGACGGTCGCGCGCAGACGGATCAAGATCGGACAGCGTCGACCCCGGAGCAGGCTGCGCGCTGTAGTCGTAACTACGCTGCTGCGACAAACGACTGATGAATTGCGCAGGGAACATCGGAACGACTTCTGGCGCGCCATCGGCTTTCAGCCGGCGCTGCAGCGTCTTCCCCTGACTGGTGGACACGATCTGCTGACTGCTGTCAACCTCAATGCCGACGACCGGTTTGCCGCTCTCGCTCAGCAACGTCACCCGCACGGAAAGCTGAGGAACCGTTTTGTTGAAAATGAATGCCGCCAGACCATTGACATTGCGATGCCGGTCACAGACCCCAGTCACCATGCCATCGTCTTCGACACCAAGGTACAGCGTACCGCCTTCGGTATTGGCCATCGCCACCACATTGTCGACGATTTCGTCATCGGTTTGCGGGCGTTGGCGTTCGCTTTTGAACTCCACCGTCAGGCTTTCCTTGGTCGGCAGCATCGGCTCTTCCTTTCACGGCTTTCAATAATTCTAACATGTTAACGGAGAATTCTAACATGTAAGAATTATTGAAAGGGGATGAAAGGACAGCGCCGGGCACAGCGCCCACTATGCGCCGAGCAATGTCAACATCTGCGGGACACTCTTCTTGCCGAATTCGACCTTCTGCTCGCCGCCGGGATGGTTGATGACGATGCAGGGAACGCTCATCGCGCCATACTGGTCCTTGAGCTCGGGGAAGTGCGCGACGTCGTAGGCTTCGGCACGCACGTTCGGGTTCAGCGACGCGATGCGCTGCACGGCCAGTACGGTTTCCGGACACATCGTGCAGGTGAGCGAGACGAGGATCATCACGTCGATCGGCGTGTCAATGGCCTCGGCGCGAGCCTTGAGGTCATCGTCCAGAGGCTGGCCCGGACCCGCGGCGTTGTACAGGCCGAGCACGAACGAATTGAACTCGTGACCGGACGGTACACCGTGGAAGGCCAAGCCGGTGAACAGCAACGTACCGGCGTCGGAATTCTCGGCCGGCACGCACATGCGCACGACCGGCCGCGCAGACGGCAGCACCCCTGATACGTCGAACTGCGCGCGACCGGAATCATCCAGCGAACCATATACCGGCAGTTCGGCGCCATCCGGCAAGGTGACGGCCAACGGCTCGCCGACCGTCAACGACGTTGGCGCGCTGGAACCGTCCTCAGCGGTGATCACGCCCGCCGCATCGACCGCGACCGAATTCAGTTTGCCGTTCGACAACGCCACCATCTCGCCGATGAATCCCTGCAACTCCGTCGACAATGGCGTATCGTCCAGTTCGAGGACGAGCGTGACCGGGCGGGTCATACGGCCAAAGACCACGCCGAGCTGCTGCTTGATGGCGGCGGAGAAGAGCTCGCCGGGCTTTTTGGCGGCGGCCGTCGCGGCGGCGGTATCGGCGCTGCGCTTGGCAGGAGCCGGGGCGGGCGTGGTGCCGGCAGTGGCAGCACTGTTGACGGCAGCCGCGATCTGCGCTTCGGCCTGCTCATATGCGGATGCGGTCGGGCGAGGCGGCACAAGACCGGTTTTCTCGCTCATCTGCTTGGCGTACCGCTCCAGTTCCACTGCGGCGATGGCACCGTCGGCGGTGGCGGTGACGACCTGACGCAGGTTCTTGACGCGCAGGTCACCGGCCGCGTACACGCCCGGCACCGAGGTCTCGAGGTATCCGCGCGTGACCACGTAGCCGTGGTCGTCCAGTTCGACGACACCGCGCACGAGCTCGGTGGCCGGCACGTATCCAGCGAACACGAAGACACCAAACGTGCCGTCGTCGGATGGCTTCCACGATTCCGTCTCACCGGTTCCGCGGTCGAGGATCGTCGCCTCGCGCAGCCCGCCCTGGCCGGCGGTGACGCCTTTGAGCTCGACGTTGTAGCGCACGTCGATTTTCGGGTTGTTCTTGGCCTCGGCAGACACCGCCGCGTCGCAGGTGAAGTCCGGTTCGCGGACGAGCACCGTGACTTTGGAGGCGTATTTGGTCAGGAACACGGATTCCTCTGCCGCGGCGAAACCGCCGCCGACGACCAGCACCTCCCTGCCGGTGAAGAATTCGCCGTCGCATGTGGCGCAGTAGGCCACGCCGCGGCCAGCGTACTCGCCCTCGCCGGCGAAACCAAGCTTGCGCGGGCTTGCACCGGTGGCAATCAGGATGCCGAACGTCTTCAGGTCGCCACGTGACGTGTGCACGGTCTTGATGTCACCGTTCACGTCAAGGCCGGTAGCCTCGGCTGAGAGGAATTCCGCGCCGAAATCCTTGGCCTGGTTGCGCATGGTCTGCGTGAGCGCACGACCGGACGTACGGCCGACGCCGGGATAGTTGACGACTTCGTCGGTGATGGTGATCTGCCCGCCGAAATCATCCTTTTCGAGAATCAGCACGCGATAGCGGGCGCGAGCGAGATACAGGCCGGCGGTGAGTCCCGCAGGGCCGCCACCGATGACAACAACGTCATACAGATCGCTTCGGTTGATCTGGGTCATGATATGGAACTCCTTACATATGCATATGCCCCTGCCGGCGGGGGCTCCCGCGAAGCGGGTGGGGTAGTTCGCCTATCACCGCGACCACCCCCAGTCGGCTGTCGCCGCCACCCCCCGCCAGCGGGGGCGGAGAGGCCACTCGCCTTACATCGCTACCCGCCAGCGGGGGCGAGAGAGTTGGCGATCCCCAGCCAACTCTGACCGCTACCGACAGCCCTCCAGCCCCTGCAATCAGGGACGGCCTCCAGCCGCAGCCTGTTGTGCTTGCCTGTCGGCTCGCCTTCGCCTACAAACAGCTCTGCTGTTTGCTTGACAACTCAGCCCGTCAGGAGGCGGGAAATCAGAGGAGACCGACGAGGTCGAGGCTCGGCTCGATGGTCTCCTCGCCGGGGGTCCACTTGGCCGGGCACACCTGGTCGCCGTGCTCGTAGACGAACTGCGAGGCCTGCACGCGGCGCAGCAGCTCGTCGGCATTACGGCCGACGTTGGAGGAGATGACCTCGTAGGCCACGACCTTGCCCTCCGGGTTCACGATGAAGTCACCGCGCTCGGCCACGCCGTCGGCCTCGTTGTAGGTGTCGAGGTCCTTCGCGAGCAGTGCGGTGGGGTCGGCAAGCATCGGGTACTGGATCTTCGCGATCTTTTCGTTGGCGTCGTGCCAAGCCTTGTGCACGAAGTGGGTGTCGCAGGAGACCGAGTAGATCTCGCAGCCGATCTTCTTGAAGTCCTCGTACTTGGCAGCGAGATCCTCCAGCTCGGTCGGGCACACGAACGTGAAGTCCGCCGGGTAGAAGAAGAACACCGACCAGTGACCGAGCACGTCCGCCTTGGTCACCTCATGGAATTCGTTGTTCTGAAAAGCCTGCACCGTAAAATCAGTGAGTTCATGCTGAAGCAGTGTCATCATCGTTCCTTTCCACACAATCCGGTCATTGCGTCTCCCCATCGTAACGTCAAGCGGCTTTCGCCGATACGGACGCACGAGGGTTTCTTCATGACAATCATCACAGTTTGCGCTCACAAACCGGTAAAAACAGCCGCGCCCGATCCGCGGTTTCGCTATGAGCAGAGGTGATGAACGTTCCTTGGATATTTCATACTTATCAAACAGGTTTCCGCTATGCTCACACATACAGGCACATACACGCCGACCCGACGCGAACCTGAGACTCGGAACGGAGATGTCATGGCAGAGGAAGACCCGGATCAGGAATCCACCGCGAACTCGACGCTTAGCCGCATGCTGGCGGGAAACCGGCGATTCGCCGAAGGGCACAGCGAGCACCCGTGGCAGGACATGCAGACTCGCGAATCACTGATCGACCGGCAGAACCCCGACGCGGCGGTATTGTCATGCTCCGATTCGCGCGTTCCGCCGGAAATCATCTTCGACGCGGGGCTCGGGGACCTGTTCACGATCCGCACGGCCGGGCAGATCATCGACGACGCGGTATTGGCATCGCTGGAATATGCCGTGGATCATCTGCACGTCAGCCTGCTCATGGTCATGGGTCATGAAGGCTGCGGGGCGGTGGCGCTGGGCGCCGAACAACTTGACGCGCTGATCGCCGACAGCACGAGCGACCCGGAGAGCTCGTTGGAGTCCGCTGATGCGATGGCCGAATTGGATGAGCGCATCGCCAGCTCGGATTCGATTGTGCTGCGCTCGGTCGGCATGTCGGTATGGCAGGCGCGGGAGGCCGAGTTGGATACGAGCGAGGACTTCGAACGCGTACATGTGGCGCGTACCATCGAAGAGCTGGTCACGCGCAGCGAAATCATTCAGGACGCGCTGGCGCACGATCGACTGATGATCGTAGGCGCCCGCTACCAGCTGTCCACCGGCAAGGTCGAGGTACTGAGCTTCTGACGGGAGCGTGATTTATCGCCGCATTTCGCGTCACTGTGTGCGGGTAGCGTCACGCTGTGCGGCCCCGCACACAGTGACGCATCAGTAAAACCCTTATTTCCCAATGGTTATACAATATGCGTCACGCTGCAAGGGCGCACACAGTGACGCACCCCGCACAGCGTGACGCATTCGAGACGCCGCATCCGCAACGGCAACGCGCCGCCCGTTTCGACGTGGCGCGTCCCGCAGGCGTCTCCACCGCCGTCGTCAGCTACGTGCTCAACGGCAGTCCCAAGAAAATCTCACCGGACACCGCGCAGCGGGTGTTCGACGCGGCGCAGTGGCTCGACTACCACCCCAACTCCGTCGCCCGAGCCCTCAAGACCGGCACCACGCACACGCTCGGCGTCATCGTGCCCGACTTCTCGAACCCATACTTCGCCGAATTCACCGACCAGCTCGAAGCCGCTGCATCCAAACGCGAACGGGCGCTGATCATCAACCTGTCGCGAGGCGACCCGCAAGGCGAGCGCCGCCGCATCAACGAACTCGCCGAGCGCAACGTCGACGCGATGTTCGTCTCCTCCGCGCAGACCGATGCCGAGCTCGCCCGCTGCGCGGTCAACGCGGCGCTCGACCCCGCGCACACGCCCGACGTGCAGCTCATCGCCGCCGAACTCGTCACCAGGCAGTCCTGCGGATGCAAGTGACCGGCCGGCAAGTCGCAGCGAACGGTTCTCAATAAGAAAGGTGCGAGGATTTCTCACATTTGCGCACAAGCGCACAAAACCATAAAGGGCGGCATCTCGGGACTTTGTCGATTTTGATGTTCGTTTCGGGCGTGGGCAGGCTCGCACCTTTCTTACTGAGAATGATTCGCTGCGACAATTGACGTGCCACCCCCCTACAGTAGAGTCCATGTCACTTGGTTTAAACATCCTTCTGATCTTCATATTCCTAGTGCTCGGATCCATCTTCTCCGGCACCGAATTGGCCTTGGTCTCCCTGCGCGGATCCCAGATCGATCAAATGGAACAGGAGGACGCCCGTGGCGCACGTGTGGCGGCAATCGCACGCGACCCCAACAAGTTCCTGTCCACCGTGCAGATCGGCGTGACGCTCTCCGGCTTCCTGTCCGCATCGTTCGGCGAATCGTCGATTTCGCCGTTCATCGTGCCCGTCGTGAAAAGCTGGGGCGTGCCGGCGAACATCGCCGCACCGCTGACCACCATCGTGCTGACGCTGATCATCTCGTACTGCTCGATAGTCATCTCCGAAATGGTGCCGAAGCGCATCGCCATGCAGCGCACCGAACAGATCGCCCGCGCCGTAGTGCCCGCGATCGACGTGTTCGCCAAGGTCTGCAAGCCGATCATCTGGCTCATCGGCAAGAACACGAACGGTATCGTGCGCCTGCTCGGCTTCGACCCGAACGAGACCGAAAGCGAGGTCTCCGACGAGGAGCTGCGCGTGCTCGTCAACACGAACACGTCGCTGAGCAAAGACGAGCGCACGATCCTCGACGACGTGTTCGACGCGTCCGAGACCATCGTCGCCGAGGTCATGCGTCCGCGCGCCGATGTCGTGTTCCTCGACGGTTCGCAGAGCATCAAGGACGCGGCGGCGTACGTGCGCGAGATGCCGTACTCCCGCTATCCGGTGACCGGCAGGGATTTCGATGACGTGATCGGCTTCGTGCATGTGCGCGACCTGCTGGACGTGCGCGACCCCAACGCAACGACCGTGGCCGACGTGACGCGAGAAGGCATTTCGCTGCCCGGCACGTCCAAGCTGCTGCCAAGCCTCGAACTGCTGCGCAAGCGCGGCATCCACTTGGCCGTGGTCATCGACGAGTACGGCGGCACCGACGGCATCGTGACGCTGGAGGACATGACCGAAGAGCTCGTCGGCGACATCCGCGACGAATACGACCTGCCCAGCGAACCGGGCGGCGAGCGCAAGGAGCAGCCCGCATTCGTGGGCGGTGTCGCCACCATCGACGCGAGCATGACCATCGAGGACTTCGCCGATCTGACCGGCATCGAACTGGAGGACGGCCCGTACGAGACCGTTGCCGGCTATTTCCTCGCACACACCGGCAAGATGGGTGCCGAGGGCGATGTGCTGCACTCCGACGACGGGTACGACATGACCGTCACCAAGGTCGACGGCCGCCGTATCGAAACCATCGAGGTGCGCAAGGCCGGCGCCCCTGACCACGCGCCGATTTCCGCCGAATAGCGCGGCGCGGGCGGGAGGTCGCCGGCCATTGCCGATCATCGGCGCTGCGAGGAAATCCACCAGTTGATGATCGAACCGGCTGCGACCAGCAGAGCGCCGCACCAGAACGGCAACGTCAAAGACAACCCCAGCAATACCGCGCTGGCTGCCGTGGACAGCACGGGCGTGGCGTAAGAGGCCATCGCAAGCGTGCTCATGCTGCCGCGCAAGATTCCATAGCCCCAGCAGGCGTATCCGCCAGCGATGACCGCCGCGGCCGCCACCACAGCCAAGTAGCCCCAAACCGACGGCGCGGCAGACGGCCAACCTTGGCCGGAAGCGAAGTGGATGATCCACAGCGCCACGGCCACAAAGGGGAAGAATACGGACGTACCGTCGAATCCCTTGGACAGCGCGGGCGTGAACACCGCATACACCGACCATGCGAGCGCGCCCGCAAATGCCAGCAGATACGGCAGTGGATTCGCCGCGACATGCCCTGCGGCGAGCGCCCAGTCCAAGCCGCTGTTGCCGCCGACCGCCAGTATCACGCCGGCGGTGGCGACGACAGCGCCAGGCAATACGCGGAGCACCGCGCGGCCACGAGAATGGCGGGGTGGCTTGCCTGCGCTGCAGTTTGTGCCGCACTGGACCGAGTCATCTTGAGCCTGCGCGTCGCTGGGCGCTGCGGGTTCCCGTCCTATCCCCTCGTTCCGCGCCGAACGCTTCTCGCCGCTCGGTACGAATGCCGCCGCCAGCAACACCATCATTGTAGGCCACAGGTAGTTCACCAGACTGACCTCCACCGACGAGGCCGCCGAAGACGCCAGCCCGATCGACAAGGAAATCGACGACTCATAGAACACGAACAGCAGGCCGCCGACGATCAGATACGTTCGCGGATACTTGCGCAACGGTGCCGGACGGCGAAAAACCAGCAGCAGCACCGCGCCGCAGGTGTATATCAACGCCGATCCCAGCGTCGCGCCGAACGCATCGGCGACCACGCGAACCAGCCCGGTCATCAGACTCCACAGCAGAATCGCCATCAGACCAATCATGGTAGCCTGCACGGATGGGCTGGGGCTCCGGCCGGCCTGGCCAGCCACATCGCGACGCGAATCGACCATATCTGCACGCTCCTTTTCGCCGCGGGGTCCCGGCTGTTTACTCCAGTGTGTCCGCCGGCACCGACGCGGATGACGGCGAGTGACGACTGACCGCATTGACTGACGCGAATTGACCTGCCGTATTGTACCTGCTGAATGTGCAGCTACGTCCAGTCACGCCGTCTGCCGTGTTTCGTGTTACCCCGCTGCACATGCCTTGCCCAGTCGCACCGCCGCATGTCCCATCTCTCAGCCCAGTCCGTGCCACACCAGCGTAAAAACGGCCCGAAATCAGCCTGGTGTGGCACACTGATTCCACCCGACCTGTACCGCTGATGAACATCAGCCTACGTTTCTGTTACGTCGCTCACTGTGAGCGATAACTATGCTGGCGGCTGACACATCGCGCAGGCTTCATCGATAAACTGGAGGGTGACTGATATCCCAGAAGAAAGGAACGAATATGACACTTGCATTCGTTGTGCCGGGACTGGACGAAGCCGCCTCCGAGAAGGCCATTGCCATTCTGCAGAACCGACTGAGCCAGGAGCAGGAGGCCGCGCTGGTCCTGAAGCACGCTCACTGGAACGTGACCGGGCCGAACTTCATCGCCGTGCACGAGATGCTCGACCCTGAGGTCGAGGCAGTGCTCGCGCAGGCCGATGAGACCGCCGAACGCATCGCCACGCTGGGCGGCACGCCTGACGGCCGCGCCGATGCCATCACCCGCAACCGCACCTGGAAGCCGTTCGACGTCGACGGTCGCGCCGGCACCGAGAAGTACCTTGAGGCCCTGATCGAGTATTACGACGCGTTCATCGCCGATGACCGCAAGGCCATCGCCGAGCTGGACGAGCTGGACGTGATCAGCTCCAACATCATCCAGGACCACGTGCAGGAGCTTGAGAAGTTCCAGTGGTTCATGCGTTCGCATCTGGCGTGACGCGATAGATCGCGGCAGACAGCAGGCAGCGTGCATGGCGGGTGAATACCCGCTCCCATGCACACCGGCATGGTCTGACGCAAAAGATGCACATCAATGATGGCGACGGTTCAGCGGCAATGCTGAGCCGCCGCCATCATTTGTTTTGCTGCCGCGACATGTCGGCCAGCATGTTTCACGATATGTTTCACAGCAGTACGCGCTTGTTGAGTTCACGGCGCAGCTCACGCCAGCTCGGCAGATAAGCGCTCATCCGCCGCTGAAAATCAGCCCCGTGACCATTGGCCCACAGATGGGTCATTTCATGGACGAGAACGTACTCCAAAAATCGAGGCTCCATCAGACCAAGCTGAAGATTCAGCCGGATACGCCCGGTTTTCGGCGTGCATGACCCCCAGCGCGACGTCATGACCCGCAAGGTGACATGGCTCGGCGAACGCCCGACGATGGGCGCCCACTTGCGCAACAGCCCCGGAAGCGCGGCATCGATCGCGGCCGCGGCGGCATGTTTGCGCTCATCGGTCCACATGGCCGAACGGTCGAACATGGGGAGCTGCGGCTGATCGCCGCCCCGGCGGCCATCGACACCGGCATGCCCTCCATCACCGGCGGGAGCGCTGGGGAGGGGCGTCAACGTCTCGGCCTGCCGCAATGACATCCGTCGGGCCTCGGCCATACGCCGCTGCTGTTGCACGATCCACGAGTGCCGTTCATGAGCGAAACCAATGATCTGACGCTGGCTCATGCGCATCGGCGCCGACACCTCGACGGTTCCCAGAGGCGGCTTGATACGCAGATAGAGGTTCTTGATGCGCTTGCGCGTCACATGCAATTGCAGGCCGTCCACCTCAAGCACGGTCGACGCGGCGGCGGTTGAGGCGGACGCGGGTGCTTTTCGGGCATGACGACGCTGATTGGGCAATGGCATACGAGCCATTGTCGCAGACGCTGCCCCCAGTCAGCATGAGGCAAGGAATACAACGCCCCCGCTGGCGGGGGCCGCCGCGCAGCGACTGGGGGTGGTCTGACCAGCCACTGCACAGAACCACCCTCAGTCTCGCTGCGCTCAACAGCTCCCGCTAGCGGGAGCACAATACTGCGCACTCCGCGAAACCACCCGCGATCTCACACCTTCCCACACACAAAAACGGGAGCGCGAGGGCACTCGCACCCTCACGCTCCCGCATAATCGCTCAGCGGCGGCGGAACAGTATCACGCTTCCGCAGCGGCCTTCTTGGCGGCGCGAGCAGCGGCCTTGGCGGCCTTCTCCTCGGCCTTCACCTGCTCGATGTACTCGGCGTGCTTGGCACCCGGAGTCCAGCCGGTGTTGACGACCTTGACCTGCCAGATCCACGCGGCGGCGAAGAGCACCGCGGCAAAGATCAGCAGGCAGATGGCGCCACCGACAGGACCGAGGTGAGCCATGTTGCCGGTAATCGTACCGAACCAGCAGAAGTCGGCGTCACCGAAGGTGGAGTTGGCCAGACCGAAGCTGCCCATCACGGTCATCAGCGCGGCCGGCAGGAAGGTAATCAGCAGGCCGTTGATGAACGAGCCGACAACGGCACCGATACGACCACCCGTGGCGTTGCCGAACACACCAGCACCACCACCATCGAAGAAGTGAGGCACCATACCGGGCAGGATCAGCGCGACACCCCAGACCGGGCCGAGCCACACGGCGATGATCGCCAGAGCCACCAGGCCACCGACGAAGGAGCCGAGGAAGCCGATCAGCGAAGCATTGGCGCCGTACGGGAACACGATCGGGATGTCCAGCGCCGGGCGGGCGCCGGGCACGACCTTGTTCGCAATGCCCTGGAAGGCGGGGACGAGTTCACCGAGGATGATACGAACACCGTAGAGGATGATGCTCACGCCGATGCCGAACTGCAGGGCCTGCGCGAACGCGGCCATGAAGAACGAACCGTAGTTGTCGGGGTTGGTGGAGAAGATCTTGAACGCTTCCTTGGCCGGCAGCACGATGGCGGCCCACACGGAGAAGACCAGGTACAGCACGACCATGAGCAGCGTGGTGGAGACCATGGAGTCACGCAGGAAGCTCAGGCCCTTCGGGAAGTTGATGTCTTCAGTGGACTTCGACTTCTTGCCCACGCCGGCGCCGACAGCACCGGAGACAATGTAGCCGAGGGTGTTGAAGTGGCCGATCGACAGCTTGTCGCTACCGGTCACCCTGTTCATGAACGGCTGCGCGAACGCCGGCATGACCACCATGATCACGCCCATGAGGATGGCGCCGATGATCACGATGAGCAGCTGGTGGTCCGTGCCGAATCCCACGGACAGCACCACGGCCAGCATGGTGGACATGAACACCATGTGGTGGCCGGTCAGGAAGATGTATTTCAGCGGGGTGAACCGCGCGAGCAGCAGCATCACGATGAAGCTGAGCACGATGATGTACGCCGAGGAGGCGCCGTACTGGCTGGACGCCTGCGCGGTGATGACCTCATTGGTGGGCACGACGCCGTGCGCGCCGGTGGACTTGAGCACCAGGTCGCCGAACGGGGCCAGAGCCGAGGTGACGACGGTAGCGCCGGCACCCAGGATCAGGTAGCCCATGGCCGCCTTCAGGGCGCCCGACACGACCTGCCCGGCGCTGCGCTTCAGTGCGATCAGGCCGATGGCCGCGATGATGCCAATCAGATACGCCGGCACATTCAGTATTTCCTGGCTGATGAAATTCAGCACTTGAACGACAACGTTCATGGATTCCTTCTTTTCTTGTTATGGTTTCTGGCCGACATCTCACGCCGGCCGTAACGGGGAGCGTCTCAGTCGGCGTACTTCTCCAGCACCGACTTAATCTCGTCGGTGTCCATGAAGTTCGTGATGACTTCGACGGGCGTGGTGGTGCCTTCCAGCTCGGGCGCGAGCTCGGCGGAGGTGAGCACCAGATCGTTCATGTTGGCGGTGCCCTTGGCGCTGCCCGCATCGGAGGTGGTGACATTGACATCGACGCCAAGGTCGGCCGCGACCGATTCGACATTGACCTTCAACAGCACCGATGTGCCGATGCCGTTGCCGCATACGCAGAGGATGTTCATGATTCCCTCGTTTCTTTCGTTGGAATGACTGCCGTGCAGCCATTGGGTTTCAGTTATTGGATTCAGTCATGGAAGTGTGGGTGTGCCGCTCGCCGGCGGCCCGGCTCGGGTTGCGCCGCCCTGCTATTGATGCAGGATGTCGCGGATGGCTTCCGGCGTGGGGGCCGTGGCGAGCGCCGCGGTCTTCTTGGGATTGATCAGGGCCGAGGCGATGGCGGACATCACGGTGATGTGCTCGTTCTCGTCATGACCGGCCAGACCGATGACCAGCGATACCGGGTCGTTGGCCTTGTTGCCGAACTTCACCGGCGTGGACAGGCGCACCCAGCTCAGGCCGGTCTTCAGCACGGCCTCGGACGGGCGGGAGTGCGCGAGCGCGAGACCCGGGGCGATGACGATGTACGGGCCCATTTTCTCGACCGTCTCGATCATCTGATCCGTATACGCGTCGGTGGTGAAACCAGCCGCCACCAGTCCTTTGCCGGCAAGCCGGATGGCATCTTTCCAATCGGTGGCGGGAACGTCGAGCAGAAACGCGCTGTCCGGCAGGAACCCGTCAATATCGGCGACCATAGCATCTCCTCCGTGCTGAGCCATCCACCGCTGGATGGGTTGGTGATTTGCTGACACCATCGCGAGCAAATCGTTTCTTTCATCCGTCACTATACACCCTAAAATCCGCTTAGTAAACCCGGAAACCGATTTCTCAACTTTGTAATGAAATGGTATGATCTATACAGAAACCATTACGTCTGTCCACTGGAAACATTGGCAATAATCACGCCCATACGGCATCGCGGCGACCAATAAGCGCAATGTGCGTTCATGTATCCTATATACAACGGGCAGCGACGCGGTGCCCGGCAGAAGTAATCGAAGCAGACAATCCGAGGTGATGAACGATGAGCTCAACGAGTTCCATCACCGACGTCGCCGCATTGGCGCGCCTATCCAAAGCCACTGTCTCCCGCGTTCTTTCAGGGCGCCGCACCAAAGACGACAACATCGCGAAACGCGTGCGGGACGCGGCGGAACAGCTCAACTATCAGGCCAACTCCGCCGCCAGCGCACTGCGCAGCGACACGACCAATACCATCGGCCTCATCATGCCCGGCCCAACCGACCCTCTGGCAGCCCGACTGCTCGCGGAGTTGGAGCCCGAAGTCAACCGCTCGGGACGCCAGCTGCTGCTAGGCCTCGGCGACGACCAGCGAACCCAGGCGGAACGCATCGAAGCCATGCTCGCCCGCCGGGTCGACGGGCTGGTGGTCATGCCGCCGCAAGACGCCAACACCGCAACGTTCCTGGATGACTACGTCGGCATGACCTCGCTGGTTCAGGCGTTCGGCCACTCCACGTCCTTCCACGTGAACTGGGTTGGCGTCGACGAAAGCGCCTCCATGAAGCTGATGCTTTCGCACCTTGCCGAGTACAACGCCGACTCCATCGCATTCCTCAGCGGCAACGTCAACTCCGCCAGCGCCGCCGAGCTGTTCGCCACGTTGCAGACGTCAACGAGGGTCATGAACCTGATGACCGAACCGGGTTGGACCACGTTCGGCGACAATTCCGCGAAGCGCGGGTATCACGACGTTATGAGACTGTTCGGGGACAAGGGCAACCGCCCGAACGCGCTCATCTGCGCCACCGACGATGTGGCGATCGGAGCGCTGATGGCGCTGAACCAACTGGGAATCCGTGTGCCGGACGAGGTCAAGGTCATTGGGTCGGGCGACTCCCCCGCGGCGGCCATCGCCGACCCGCCGCTCTCGTCGATTCTCCCGCCGTGCCGGCTCATCGCCCATGAAGCGCTGCGACTCATCAGCGTCAGTGCCAGCAGCAAACACTGGCTTCCGGCGCACACCGCGTATCCGCCGCAGCTAATGCAGCGCGAATCGACCAGCGGGCCGCGATTCGGCTCCAGCGACATGGCGCTGCCCGACGACGAGAGCTGAAAAACTCGATGTCGGTGCCCTGAGCGGCACGAATATTGCGCGAAAGGCGTGGATTACACGGCTATCTGCATTTCGAGGGGGTGATTTCGACTTCCCGAACATCTATCTACGTTTCAAGGGGTTGGTGACCAAGTAGGAACACTGCTAGAACCGCGTCATTCCAATAAGTGAATGGCTCATATACCTCGGATGCCTCTGTGCCGCAACCCCTTGAAATGCAGATAGATGTTCCGGCGACCGAAAATCACCCCCTTGAAGCGCAAATACCCGGCAAGCTCGCCTGTCAGGGCCTGAAAAACACCACTGCACGAGGCGGCGACGCCTTGCGGCACAACGAAATGCCGGATCTCACATATGAGACCCGGCATGGATCGCATGTTCGCGCCGTCTCAGCCAGCGAGCGCCGGCACGGCAACAACGACCGGCTCATGCCACTACCGCGCGACGCCCCGCCTCTGATGTGCGCTTGGGCTTATGAACGCAGGGCGTCGGCACAGCGCCACACGATGGAGGCGATGCGGGCCAATTCCGATTCCGCGCTGACAGAACGCCACAAGTCGCAGTAGGTCTCGAACCAGCGCTCCAGACCACGTGCCACTCGAATCGAGACATCCTGCACGGCTTGCGGCCCTGCGGAAGAGCCTGCGTCCGGTTCGATCAACCCGGCCGACGCGCGGGCGATATCGCCGGCATCGACCGTGATGACGTCATGCCGCCGCGCAAGGCACAAGCCGACCAAGTTGAACCAGCGCTGCCCCTCGATGGCGGCCAGCATCGCCGGCACATCACGCCGAGCCGCACCCAAACGCGATGCGCGGCCGGCGGCGGCGCCGAGTCGCATGGCGTCGCACAGCAGCGCCTCGTTCGCCTCGGCCGCGCGGACGATGTGCGGCGACAGCCCTTGCAGCATCGTGCGCCGAGCCTCATCAAGATCGGTACTGCCCAGCAGTCGGGCATCCCACTCCCGCCCGTATTCCCCGCTGAACCCATGCACGCCGAGATGCATCGCCGATGCGGCATCGCGATTCATCCGTCCGTCGCCTTCATCCAGCTCGCAGTACCAGACCATGTCATCCCAGCTGAACGCCACACGACAGGCGGCATCTCGCAGTGCCTCGACTATGCCGCCCGAACGGTCGCCGTATTCGACCTCGGCCACGCGACGGCACATCTCGGCACACGACCCATCGCCGCCGGCCGGCGCGCCCGCAATCGCGTCGGCCGCGCCACCGGTGTAATCGTCGCTTTCCGAGCTCGACGGGAGCGGCGCCGGGGAATCCCCGTCCGCGGCGGCCTTGTTCTCGCGGACGGCATCGACGGCGGCATCGGCATAACCGGCAGCAGAGCCTTCTTCGCCGTCGCCGCACCCGGCCTCACCCTGGATATGAGCCATCGGATTCCACGCGCACTGCGCGCCGAATATCATGCCGGAAACCGCCATGCGCGGATCGTTGACATGCCCGTAATCACCCCAGTCGGTCACCAGGTACCCGACCGCACCGTACTTCACGCCGTAGCGCGCGAGTCGGGAGATGTTGTTCCACGAGTCGTCGAGGCGCGGCAGCAGCGCATTCCAGCACCATACCGCCGAGCACACGTACTGCGGGGCCCCGGCCTGCGCGACGAGGCGTACCTTGTCTTCGCCGATGCCCGGCGCGTACAACCAGTTGAGCAGCGTGACGTTATCCGGCAACAGGCCGAGGATCTGCGGCATCTCCACAGCGATGTCACCCCAGAACATCGGCTCGCGGCCACGCTCAGACAAGTGACGGCACAGCTGCGATACGAAGTCGGCGTACATCGCGGCCACGCCGCGGCGTTCGGCTTCGGGCTTGGAACGGCCGCGACCCAAATCGAACGTCTCATCGCCGCAGATGTTGAACTTGCGTGTGCGGAACAGCTGCATGTAAGCATCGATCAGCTTGAACGAGAACGCGAGGGACTCCGGTTCGGTGATGTTGAGCGTGTGGTGACGCTGCCGCTCCACGAAACCGTACTGACGGTCGGCGTCCTCGGGAAACTCGCCGAGATGGCGCAGCTCGCGCGTGCGCATCGCCATGTACTGGTGTCCGAAAGTCGAGACCGACGGCACCAGCTCGATGCCGAGCCGCGCGCAGTATTCGTCGAACGCGATGATGTCGGCGGGCTTGAGCGGGCTGGTGCCGCGCCAAGTCTCGCTCAGATCGTCGAACATGAACGTGTGCTCGATGTATAGCTGAAGCTGGTTGTACTTGTACAGGCACAGCCGGTCGGCCCATGTTTTCAGCCAGTCGAGCGTGGGGACGCGGCCGCGCGTGGCGTCGAGATAGTAGCCGCGGACCTTGTACGCCGGTTTGTCCGCGATGACGAGTCGAGGCAGCGCCGGTGCGCACTGACGGATGATCTGGCGAAGGGTCTGCACGCCGTTGCGCACGCCTTCCGTATCGCCGCCGACGACGTCTATGCCGGAGCGTGCGATGGTCAGGCGGTATTCCTGCGGCTCCAGGGATGAGGGGTCGAGTCTCAATGTGATAAACGACTTCCAGCATGAAGCGTGGGGCGGAACCGGGTGCGCAGTCGCGGCATTTGGCGCGGGCAGTCCGGCCACCATGACATCGCTGGCGATGTCCCAGCGCAGGCCCGTCGCCGCTTCGATATCATCGGCAAGCTGGGTCGGGAAAACGCCGGCGATGTCATCGATGTCGCGATCTTCCGAGATGCGGCCTACGAGCGGCAACGCGACGGGTACCGGAGCTCCGGCATCATCCGAATCGGCAGCCTCCCCGTTCAATGTCACGGATTGCGGTTCCGGAATGAGATCGAATGACATGTCTTCATCGCCACAACAGTATCGATACTGCACTGTACACCCTTTCGTCGCAGGAAGTCGGTCTGGCCGCCGATGCGCCAGACATCACCATAGCCATCACCTACAGTAACCCATGTCCCTTATCGGCGCACCCGCGATTGTCGGCGCAGGAAGCCATGTGAAGACACACAACGACGAGAACGACACGCCGAAAGCCACAAAAAACCGACTGGATTTGACACATACGGCAATTCTGGTATTCTAGTTCATCGTGCGCTTTTGAAGTGTATGGATCGGGCCCGTAGCTCAGGTGGTTAGAGCGCATCCCTGATAAGGATGAGGTCGGAGGTTCAAGTCCTCCCGGGCCCACAGGAAAATTGCAGCGGCTACTTCAGCCGCTCTTTTTTTCTCACTGACAACGCCGCAACGGCGGAATCACGGGGCTATAGCGCAGCTGGTAGCGCATCTGCTTTGCAAGCAGAGGGTCGCCGGTTCGAACCCGGCTAGCTCCACTCTCAGAACCCTTAGAATCAAGCTGATTCTGAGGGTTTTTCTATTTGCATTTTCTGCTCGTTTCCATCTCGAATCAGCCAAAATCGTCAGGGCTAATGGCACGCGGATGGCACAGAGCCGGCTCTCACCGGTTCAGCGCCCCGCCGTTACTTGCATCACGGAATCGCATTGATAGAATTGAGCAGACCTTCACACAGAGGCAAGGCTCGCCCCAACGATCACATGGCAGTGATCCCCGAAACAGAAGCAGAGAGCATGTAATGACGCATATCACATCACACCGTCGGAGCGGCAAGCCCTGGCGCTCAATCATGGCGGCCATCGCCACAGCAGCGATGGCGCTGTCGCCGGGAGCCGCAGCCTATGCGGCCGACGCCGACGCCACCGCACCAGCAACCACCGCGTCCGCAAACCTTCGAGGCGCATGGAACTTCGAGAACACCGCAGCCGGCGACCGCGAAGCGGCCAACAACGGCGGCTCCAGCAGCGCAACGGCCCAACTCATCGGCGACGACATCTCCATCATCGCCGACCCCGCCGGCGTATTCGGCAACGTACTGCACTTCGGCGCGGGCGCGTCCAGCTACATGAAAATCAACCAGTACGTCAACACCGGAGCCGGCAACGCGTCATTCGCGATGTGGTACCGGTACGATACGACGCTCGACCCGACAGGCGACAAGCCTGCGGTGCTGTTGCAGCAGGATGGCGCCGGCCGCTCCCTGCTTACGCTGCGCCCGTCCAACCAGTACCACACGTATGTCAACGCGACCGACGTTCTCAGCAACAATACGGTGGCACGCGGCGGATGGCAGCATATCGCCGTTTCCTTCGACCAGACGAGCCGCAAGGTCAAGTTCTATGTCAACGGCGCGCTCGACAGCGAAAAGAACATGGGAACCTCGGCCGTCAACGCCGTCACCGCGCTGCTGGTCGGCTCGCACAAGAACATCGGCACCATGGACCCGCATTCGATGAAGGGCGACGTGGACGACATCCGCGTATATGATGCCACGCTCACCGACGACCAGGCAGCTGCGATTTACGCCGAGCAAGGCACGGCCCTTGTCAGAAAACAACTCGGCACACTGGTCTCGCAGGCCGACGCGCTGCTGGCCGCGGGAGAGGTCGACGCCGCGTCGGCGCAGGCGCAAGCACTCGCCACGGCAAAACGCAACGCGGTCAACGCCATGGACAACACCTCCGGCAGCGCCGTCGCGCGGATGACGGCGATGAATGCCGCGGGCACGGCGCTCCAGACGGCCATCACCGCGTATCAGGCGCATGTACCGATCACGCTCACGGCCGACCCCAGCACCGTGGAGCGCACGGTCGACAGCGCTTCCATCTTCGGCGTCAATCATCGGTACGCCTTCAACGGGTACGGCAGTTTCGACCCCGATACGATGCGTGTGAAAGACGACTTCACCGCACTGTACAAGCAGGTCGGATTCGGCTCGATTCGCTACCCCGGAGGCACGATTTCCAACCTGTTCAACTGGAAGACCACCATCGGTCCGCGCGCCCAACGGCTCAAGCAGATACACGGCTTCTACAACAACCCCGGCCAGGGCGGCATCGAACCGAATTTCGGCATCGGTGAAATCGCGACGTTCGCGGACGAGGTCGATTCAGAAATCGTCTATGTGTACAGCCTCGGCCGCGGCAACGCACAGGACGCGGCGGATCTGATCGAATATCTGAACGCGCAGGTCGGCACCAATCCCAACGGCGGCATCGACTGGGCGAAGGTGCGCGCAGACAACGGACACCCGCAGCCGTACAACGTGCGCTATTTCGAAATCGGCAACGAAATGAACCAGGCGTGGGCCAACTCCGACGGCACCGCCTCGCAGGGCTACTGGACCACCGCGGTGAGCGGCGGCAGCGAGCAGGCGTACACGGAGGGCGGCACAGCGAGCTTCACCAAGCAGTACGCCGTGAGCCTGGAGGATTGGAACAAGGCAGCGTCGGTCAGCGACGGCAAGGCCGGTCTGACCCGTTACATGCGCTACGCCAACGTCAACCCGAAAATGAACGGCGACGATGGCGCGATCGTCGACGACCCGTCGTTCGTGGCCGTCAACAAGGGCAGCGTCAGCGTATGGGTCGGCAACGACCAGTCGAACGAACAGTGGCGCATCGTGGACGACTTGGAGACCGCCGGTGCCGGCGACAAAGTCGTGCAGGTCGATTACAGCACGGGCGCGCTGAGGTTCGGAGACGGCGTGCATGGTGCGATTCCGGCCAAAGGACAGCAGGTTTATGTCAGCTACACCGTTGACCGCGACGGGTTCGTCAAGATATCGAAGGCCATCAAGAACACCACCGACCAGATCAACACGGCCGAACAGCGCACGGACGGCACACGGCACACGGCGAACGTGTACACCAGCTACGAGTCCACAGGGTTCATCACCCGCATGGCGAACCTGAACGCGAACCAGTGGTACGACGGCATGACCATCCACCCTTATTCCGGCACCCCCACGGGAGCCACCGCGGGCGCATGGTACGACGACGCGATGAAGAAGGCCGAGACGGCGGGCGTCAACCGCGTCAAGGAGTATGTGAGACTCATGCCGGCAGGCAAGGTGCCGGTCATCAGCGAATACGGCATTTTCCGCGATACCAGCGCGCTGGTCCGGTCGCAATCGCACGCGCTGTACATCGCCAAGGTCGCGCTGGAATATGTTCGGCTTGGCAGCCCCTATATTCAGAAGCACTGCCTGATCGACTGGTACAGCAGCGGCGCCGACTCGCTCGGCCCGACCCAGCAGGCGGTTATTCAGGCCGTGCCGGAAGACGGCGCAAGCACGGTGACGGGCGAGGGGCGGTTTGGGTTCTTCCTGACGCCGAGCGCGTATGCCCTGCAGATGCTCGGCAATGGCATCGGCGACAGCGTGCTGACTTCGACGCTCGGCTCGACGCCCACGTTGGGCAATGGCGCAACGGCTCTGTCTGCTTTGGTTTCCAAGGATGATGATGGCAATCTGCGCGTGATCATCGTCAATCTGGATCGCGCGCTCGGCCGCACGCTGAAGTTGAATTTCGGGCAGGATCTGTCTGGCCGAGTCGCGGATGTGCAGACCATGGACGCAGCAATCAACGCAGAGAACACGTTGGAAAACCAAGATAATGTGACTCCCGTTGACAGCAGCGTCACGTTCGATGCGGCGACGCCGACGGTCACCGTCACGCCGCATTCGTTGACGACGCTGAAGATTCGGCCGCGTGCTGCCGGAACGATCAACGCGGCACCCGTCATCACCGCCAGTGACCGGACCATTACGGTCGGTGACGCTTTTGATCCGCTTGACGGCGTGACCGCGCACGACGCGGAGGATGGCGACATGCCGCTCGCTGCGGCGAATGTGACCGCCGATGATGTGGATCCCGATACTCCGGGAACCTATCACGTCACTATCACCATCACCGACAGTCAGGGAGCCACTACCTCCAAGACCTTTACGGTCGTCGTGCAGGCGAAGGAAGGTGGGGAGACTCCGGAGCCTGAGCCTGATCCCTCGCCGGGCCCCGAGCCCACGCCGGAACCTGCCCCCAAGCCGGCACCAGACGAGAAGACGGATCAAGCAGCCCACCAGAAGCCGGATGACAAGACAAATGGGCAACAGGCAGACAACGGCAAAACAAAGTTGTCGCATACTGGTGCCAGCGTCCTGGTCGCGCTGACCTGTACCGCAATGCTCGCCATCGGAGGCGGTCTCATCGCCACATTCCGTCGTAAGCGGAGCTGACGGAGCGCGTGCCCCGCGGTCGAAGGTCGCATGGTCGGCCACCCCTGGCCGCGGGGCGCATAACCCGTTGTTGCGTCCCTAAGTGCACGCCGCCTATGAGAACGGAATCAGGTGCGATTCGCGACATCAGAGCGTCACGCTGTGCGGGTACCGTCACCGTGCGCGCCCGCACAGCGTGACGCATTCTTCAAGAACCCAGTGATTGCAATGGTTCCGGAATGCCGTCACGCTGTGCGCCCCCGCACACGGTGACGGTACCCGCGCAGCGTGACGCATTATCCCCGGAAAACAGCGAGTTCGCCGAATAGGAGCATGCGATTGCCGGCGCCCAGTCGGCTCGCCGATAGCCCCGCCAGCGGTGGTGCGAGTTCTGGTTAGGCTTTGGCCAGTTGGTCGCGGATTTCGGTGAGCAGCGCGATTGTCTGCTGCTCGGCGGTGGGCTCGGGTTCCTTGCCTTCGTCGGCGTCCTCGGCCTCACTTTCCTTGAGCTTCGCCTTCGCCAGCAGCGCATCGGACATGTCACGGAACTTGTTGATCGGCACCAGGATGAAGAAGTAGACGGCGACGGCGATGATGAGGAAATTGAGCAATGCGCCCAGAATCGCACCGACCGACACGGTCGCCCCGTTGAACGTGAACGCAAGCAGACCGTCCATGTTCGGCTTGCCGAAGATCATGGCGATCAGCGGATTGATGAGATGGTTGACGATCGCATTGACGACGGCGGTGACCGCACCGCCCATGACGACGCCGACCGCCATGTCAATCATATTGCCGCGGGAAATGAACTTCTTGAAACCATCAATCATGACGCCTCCTATGGTTAGAGGATTCGCAGGCGCAGGCTCGTGTCCGCGCCCGGATGCGCGGATTGCAACCCGCGCATCGTCACCTCCCAGACTATCGCATCATTCTCGTGGCATTCCGCGGCCGCCCCGCTTCAGGCACGGGTCACGTGGCCGCCGAATTGGGCGCGCATCGTGGAGACCACACGCAGGATGTCGTCGGCGCCGCCGCGCGAAGCCTGCCGGGAGTAAAGCGCCGCCGCGGTGGCCGTCGTGGGGACGCCGAGTTCCAGCGCCGGTTCGACGTCTCGCGAACCGTGGCACGCGAAGTCGCGAAAAGCCTCGAAACAGCCAAAGTCGTCACCGTCCGTCGACGCATCGGGCTCGTCTCCCAACCGGTCGAGGAGTGGGACGCGCTCAGCACTCAGGTCATCCATTGGAAGCTGCACTCCACACACCGTGAGGAGCAGCTGCGCACCCTCACCGAACTGCGCCTCGCCATCGAGCCGGCCGCAGCGACCTCGGCCGCCCGATACGCGCCGATCGACGTGAAATCGCGGCTCCCCCTGCTCGCAGCGGAGCTCCGGCACACCGGCGAGAACGGCAGGCTCGACGAATTCCACAAGCTCGACATCGAATTCCACTCGCTGATCTTGCGCAACAGCGGCAACGAAATGTTCGCTTCCCTATCCACCATCATCGCCACCGTGCTCTCCGGACGCGTCGAACTGCACATGTACCCGCAAAAGCCCAAGCCGGAAGCCCTCGACGCACACGACGCCGTCGCCCAAGCGATCTGGCAGAGCAGTCCGGACAACGCGCGCCAGGCCATGCACCGCATCGTCGACGAAGTCGCCGAAACGCTGCAGCTCAGCTGACGCACACATCCGCGCCACATCCTGAGCAATTTCTTGTCGCCCCTTGACACCGCACCTACAATAAAACCGTCTTATTGATAACCCAACCATTAAGGGGAGAATTATGCTCACTGACGAGTATGTGAAGCGCGTCTACGCTCAGGTCGAACAGCGCGACGGCGACCAGCCGGAGTTCCTTCAGGCTGTACGCGAGGTGTTCGAGACCATCCAGCCGGTGGTCGAGAAGCACCCGGAGTACGAGAAGGCAGGCGTGCTGGAGCGCATCGTCGAGCCGGAGCGCGTGGTGAAGTTTCGCGTGGCCTGGACCGATGATGAGGGCAAGGTGCAGGTGAACCGTGGTTACCGCGTGCAGTTCAACTCCGCCATCGGACCGTACAAGGGCGGCCTGCGCTTCCACCCGACCGTCAACGAGGGCGTCATCAAGTTCCTCGGCTTCGAGCAGATCCTCAAGAACTCTCTGACCACGCTGCCCATGGGCGGCGGCAAGGGCGGCTCCGACTTCAACCCGAAGGGCCGTTCCGACGCTGAAGTGATGCGTTTCTGCCAGGCGTTCATGACCGAGCTGTGCCGCCACATCGGCCAGTTCACCGACGTTCCCGCCGGCGACATCAACGTGGGCGGCCGCGAAATCGGCTACCTGTTCGGCCAGTACAAGCGCATCCGCGACGAGTACTCCGGCGTCCTGACCGGCAAGGGTCTGGAGTTCGGCGGCTCGCTCGCCCGCACCGAGGCCACCGGCTACGGCGTGTGCTACTACACCCAGGAAGCCCTGCGCGTGCTGAAGAACGACTCCTTCGAGGGCAAGACCGTCGTGGTCTCCGGCTCCGGCAACGTGGCGATCTACGCCGTGCAGAAGGCCGAGGAGCTGGGCGCCAAGGTCGTCACCGTCTCCGACTCCAACGGCTATGTCTACGATCCGAACGGCATCGACGTGGCCGTGGTCAAACAGATCAAGGAAGTCGAGCGCGGCCGCATCAAGGAGTACGCCGAGCGCGTGCCGTCCGCCGAGTACCACGAGGGTTGCTCCGGCGTGTGGACCGTGCCGTGTGACATCGCGTTGCCGTGCGCCACCCAGAACGAAGTCAACGGCGAGTCCGCCGAAGCTCTGGTGAAGAACGGCTGCAAGGTCGTCGTCGAAGGCGCGAACATGCCGTCCACCCCGGAGGCCATCGAGGTCTACCAGAAGAACGGTCTGCTGTACGGCCCAGCCAAGGCGGCGAACGCCGGTGGCGTCGCCGTTTCCGGCCTGGAGATGAGCCAGAACAGCTACCGTCTGTCGTGGTCCTTCGAAGAGGTCGACGCCAAGCTCAAGAACATCATGGAGACCATCGTCGCCGACTCCCTGGCCGCCGCCAAGGAGTACGGCCACGAGGGTGACCTGATGCTCGGCGCCAACGCCGCCGGCTTCGTCAAGGTCGCCAACGCCATGGTCGCGCAGGGCATCCTGTGATCGCGTAGGCGCGTAACGTTTGGCGCGCATTCGCGGATAACGCGAAGGCCCGCCGAAACCAGTATTCGCATTGGTTTCGGCGGGCCTTTCGTGTCCTGCAACAGGTTTGGCCACCCCAGTCGCTTCGCGACAGCTCCCCACCAACGGTGGCGGCGCGCGATCACCGGGTCGCCATCATGTCGATTGCCTCCATCCGGCGAAAGTCACATCCCGCAGGCCAGAAACGGGACCTTTACGGGATGAGGCACGGGCTGCCACCAACCCCGCGCTCTCAAAACTCGCAGATACAAGGCTAAATCCAACAAAAACGGCCCGTATCTGCGAGTTTTGAGAGCGCGATTCCCGCAACAACGAAAAATGCGGCCGGGAAGGCGGCTCTCGGGAACATCCCGTCCGCATCAAGCGCCCCCCCCATGCAATCAGTCGTCACGACATGCCGTCGGGGAATGATGGCCGCCACCGATTTCTCAGCGGCGGCCATCCCGACATGCCAGAATCTTGGGATGGCGGCTCGCCCCTTACTCGGCGCGGCGGCGCAGCAGCACCACGCCGGCACCGGCGGCCAGCAGCAGGACCGCGGCCACGGCGAACGCCATCGTCGAGGCACCCGTCTTGCTCAGGCCGCTCGGCTCGGTGGCATCCACCTTGCCGTTCGGGCTCGGCTTGACCGCCGGCTTCTGCGGCGCGGCAAGCGCGTCAGCCACCTGGGCGGGAGTCGCGTCCTCGTCGGCGGCGACCTTCTTCGCAGCGTCGAAGGCGGCCTCGAACTCGTCCGAGCCGGCCTCCGCGATCACCTCGTTCAGAGCTGTCTTGTCGGCGGACCTGACAGTCATCTCGAAGGACTTCGCGAAGTCCGTGCCCTTGAGCGCCACCGTCACCGTGACCTTGCCGGCCGCAGCGAACGGCTTCGCTGGATCAACAGGCTTACCGGCTAGGCGCGTCTTTATGGCGTGGCTAGTCCACGAAGTATCAATGTTCAGCCGATATTATCGACGTTGTGAAATGAAAGTAGGAGATGTGCTGTGATTAGTGATGCCGAGTTTGACCGTTGGGGCGAAGCCGCCGAGCGTGGCGATTACGGTGGAAGTAAGCTCGGGGTTTTGCTTAAAACAAACGGATTTATAAGCCCTCTCATTGCAGCAAGGGGTTGCCCGTCATCTAACCCAAACCGCCATAAGGAAATCCAATGGCAAAGATGGCTTTTACCGCCAGCCACGGCGCGCGGATGCTGAGGGAGTCGAACCCGCAGATCACCACTGTCGATCAGCACATGGAGATGCGCGGCAAGGTGATGGCCGACATCGTCATCAAAAAGATTCACGGCATCGACTCGCCGCGTACGGTGATGTTGCCGACCGAGCTGGTGGTGCGGCAGTCGGCGTGACCTGCGCAGGCTCGCAGCTGGACGCCGGCCGCGAGCCGTTGCGGGACCTCAGGATTTTGCGTCGGGGCCGACATCGGGATTCACGCCACCGACATGGCTGCCGGCCGCCGCGACTGCGTCCAACGCGGTGCGCAGATGCGCAGGCGGAATCACCCTCCGCCACGCCATCAGAGAGGCCCAGTCGGCCACGATCCTGAAATACCTACGCCGCGCGGCCGGCCGCGACAGGCTCAGATCATGCAGGCCGCCGCGAATCGTCGCCAGCGTCACCACATCGCCGAGGTTGAGCGCCGCCTGGCGAATCGCCGTGATGTCCAGCACGGAATCCGCCTCGCGCATCGCCTCATCCCATGTGGGCTGCAGCATGGTCCGGTCGGACGTGCACACCAGCACGGGAATGCGGATGTCGAGCCGGCGCGACACCTCGGCCTGCGCATTGTAGATCGCCCGCATCCACCCGGCGCGGGGAAAGAAACGCTGCGGGTCCACCAGCGGATGGCGCAGATAATCCCAGTCGCCGCCGGTCTCGCAATCGATGCAGCGGCCGTAGAACCCCGGATCGCGCATCGGCATCACCGTTTTGCCGCCGCCCAGCTGGAACGCCTGAACCACGGGCGTCGACAGTATGCGGAACATGCGGTTGCCTTGCAATTCCAGCCAAGGCGAGTCCAGCGCGACCGCCTCGACGTGATGCGGCCGCTGCGAATTCAGCCACAACACCGAGCTCAGCCCGCCCTGCGAATGGGCGACCAGCAGGATGCGCACCTGCTCGCCCTGCTCGGCGACGACCAGGGCGAGCAGGGCGTTGAATTCCGCCGCATAATCGTGCAGATCCTCGATATATCCAGGGGTCTGTCCATCCCGCAACGACCGCCCGAACTTGCGCAGGTCGACGGCGTAGAAGGGAATGCCAAGCGATTCCCAGAACTCGGATTCGTGACGGCGGTAGAAATAGTCGTTCCACCCGTGCACGTACATCACCGCGAGCCGGTGCCCGCGCAGCGCGAACCGCTGACGCCTCCATCGCGCTCTCATGGGCAGCTTCGAGGGGTCCCGGCGCACGAATGTGGCGACGATATCGCCTTCGTCATCATGGCCGAGATGGATCGTCGCCTGCTGGTAGCCGTCCATTACGCAGTCGGGCTGCCAGTCGTCCACGGTGGGGCGCGCGGTGAGTTGGATATGCAGCGGATCGGTCATGATTTCAATGTACTCGCGTCGCGGGAACCGACAGGACGACTATGCCCCGCATTATCTGAACGCGAACGCGAAATACAACAGATTGCGCAGCCATGTCGGAATGCGTCGACACAGGCGAGCCACGGATGGCGAGCCACACGGCGGTCGGGCGGCGGACCGCGACTGAGGAAAGGCTCCGCATGCCACGGCCGGCACAACGACAGACACCCCTTGTGACCGTTTACATCATCTGCGTATACTCGAACCTGTACGCGGTCGTCCGACGACGGCCGCACGCGTAAAGGAACAATGATGTCAACAACTATTCACGCGCCGAACAAGGTAGCATCAACGAGCGGCAAACCGACCCGGCGTCTGGCGAACCGCACTCGGACGAAGTCGTCTGCACGTTCCAACGAAACACCGGTAGACCAGAACAGCGATAAGCAACCGGCGAATATCCAGCAACACGAAGCAAACACCGATGCCATGGATTCCATGGACGATGCACAGAAAAAGCCGACCATCCGCGACGTCGCCCGTCTCGCGGGAGTATCGTACGGAACGGTCTCCCGGTATCTGAATGGCAACACCCACGTCTCGCAGGACGCAGCCGAACGCATCGCAGCAGCCATCACCAAATCACAGTACACGCCGAACAACGCCGCACGCTCACTCGCGCAACGCCGCACGCTCACCGTCGCGCTGATCATCCAGGTCGAATCGAACGAGGCCATCGCGCAGGCCAGTATGTCAAGGGCGATGGCCGGCGCCAACCAGGTCCTCGGCGACGCGGGCTACCAAATGGTCACGCTGATCGCCAACAGCGAGGACTCCACACGCCGCATCGCGCAGCTGGTGCAAAGCGACTTTTCGGACGGGTACCTGCTGTTCTCACTGAGCGAGGACAGCATGCTCGCCAACACGTTCGCATCGGTCAAGCGGCCGGTGGTCCTCTCGGAAGTCAGCGAACGCGAGAACCTGCCGTTCCCGGCCGTGGACTTCACCAACACCGAGGGGCAGCGCGACATCACGCGCTACCTGCTCGACCAGGGGAGGACCAAGCTGGTGTACGTGTGCGGCCCCGGATACTCACCATCGTCGAACAACCGCTTCGACGGCTTCAAGGCGGCGATGGGTGACCGGTTCAACGAGCGCCACGTCTACTACGCGGACGACTGGGAGAGCACCAGCGGCGAAATGGCCGTGGTCGAGTTCCAACCCATGCTTGACGAGCTGGACGGATTCGTGTGCGCCAACGACAGCATCGCGCTGGGCGTCATCAACCAGTTGAACCGGTTCGGGTATCGGGTGCCGGACGACATCGCGGTCACGGGATTCGACGATTCGCCAATCGCCCTGCTGGCGAACCCGAAGCTGACCACCGTGCGGCAGGATTCGCAGCTGCACGGCGAGACGATGTCGAGGCTGTTGCTGTCCATGCTGCAAGGCGACATCGTGGAGCCGCATTACGTGCAGCTGCTGCCGACGACCATCGCGGAACGCCAATCGGCGTGATCTAGGAAGAACCACGCTCTCAAAACTCGCAGATACAGGGCGAAAATAACGAATAGTCCCTTGTATCTGCGAGTTCTGAGAGCCTCATATTGCAACGCACGACCCCACGCGGCCGCTGCCGGAGCGCCACCGCCGGGCGCACTCCGATTCTTCCGTATGTCGGCAAGGTTTTCACGATACAATGGTTCAGTCTGTAACCGGTCACAAGCAGTTGCGGACACGACAGATAATCAACAGCAGATCATCACGAAAGGGGAAATCATGGCTGATAGATTCGGAGCTTTTCTGCCTCACGACACCTCGGGCGACGTTGCCCAGCTGCACGGCATCGGTCTGCAAAAATTCGGCGACACCTGGTATGCATATGGCGAGAACAAGGTAAACGGCAATTTGTTCCAGGGCGTGTGCTGTTATACAACCACCGATTTCATCGCATGGCGCAGCCACGGCATCGTACTTGATGTGCAAGAAGACGGCTCCGCCCTCGCCGCCGACCGTATCGGCGAGCGGCCGAAGGTGCTGCATTGCCCCGCCACTGGCAAATATGTCATGTATATTCATGCCGAAACGCCCGACTACGGATACGCGCACATCGGCGTCGCCGTGGCCGACGCGCCGACCGGCCCGTTCGCATTCCAGACCACCATCACGTGGCGCGGCTACCTGAGCCGTGACATCGGCGTCTTCCAGGACGAGGACGGCAGCGGCTACATCATGAGCGAGGACCGCGACCATGGCACGCACATTTACCGTCTCGCCGACGACTACCTCACCATCGTCGAGGACGTCGCCTGCGAGCGTGCCACCGACTACCCATACGGCCTGGAATCGCCGACCATCATCAAGAAGGACGGCCTGTACTACTGGTTCGGCTCGCAACTGACCAGCTGGGACACCAACGACAACAAGTACTCCACCGCCACCGACCTGCACGGCCCGTGGAGCGAGTGGAAGCTGTTCGCGCCGGAGGGTGCGAAGACCTACGATTCGCAGGTCGATATCGTGGTGCCGCTGGACGACGACCCGTACAACAGCGAGCACTTCCTGTTCATCGGCGACCGCTGGCAGGAACATGACCTCGGCAACTCGCCGATCGTACAGATGCCGATTTCCATCGCCGACGGCGTGGCGTCGCTGACGTGGAGCGACACCTACGAGGGCACCACCCACCGCTGATTTTCGCGGGTTTTCGCGGATCACGGATTTAGCCGGCGTGGTCCGGCATTGAGAAACGGGCCTGTGGCATGATTTGCCGCAGGCCCGTTTCGCGTCTTTCGGCGTTCCCCGGACGGCAGCGACATCGTGACGGCACAACGGCGTGACGGCGCAGCAACGCAACAGCAGCAGGTACGGCCGGTTTGCGTTCCTAAGTGCGCGTCGAAACGACAAGTGCGCGAACATAAGAACGCAGATGGCTCTGTTTGCGTTCTTAAGTGCGCACGATCGTCGTTTCGGCGCGCACATAGGAACGCAAACCGGCCACGCCAGCCACCGAGGCACCGGTCTTGGACAGACGTTCTGCTGACCGGCAGGCTTCTGCGCGCCAGGCTTCTTTCCTGGTTCGGTCTTGTCGGACATGACCTTGACGACCTTCAGACCATCGGTGGAAAACGTGTCGCCGACCGTGTACTCGGTCTTGGCGGGCTTCGCGGCCACCTTGATCGATTCGACGGTCGCCGGCTTCGGCTTCTCGGCCAGGGCGTTCTGTGCGGCGGTGAGGTTTTCAGTGCGGTGGCCACTTCGTCGACGGTTGCGTTCTTGTTGGCGGAGACCTCCTTGGCGGCGGGCTGACCGTCGAGCTCCACGTATGCGGAGGCGGTTTCACCCTCGGCGACGGTCGGCGTGAACGCGGTGGTCTTCAGCGTCGGCTTGGAGTCGGAGCGGACGAGCACCACATCGTCGATGTAGCCGTTGGCGTCATCGGCGAGACCCATGTCGGAGAAGCTCAGCCACAGAGCGCCTTCAGGCGCGGCGTCGGTGGGCACGGTGAACGTGGTGGTCGCGTACTGCGGCTCACCGGCCTTCGTGTCGGCGGTGGTCGATGCGGTGGCGAGCTCGTCCGTGTACTGTGCCCATGCGGAACCGGTGCCGCTGCCGGCCTTACGGCTCTTCACGGTCGCGGTGGCCACTTGGGACCAGAAGACTCGCGAAGGCATGATTCTGCTCGTCAACCGTGACGAGCACAACGCCCATGATGTGACAATCGACCTGACATCGTTGCCTAGGCTGGGGGAGTGGCCGTCCGTCACCAGCTCGCAGATGCTGCCCAGCGACGATATCTACCGCACCAATACGGCTGACGAGCCGGACGGCGTCACCTTGCAGCCGCTATCCGCCGCGCTTGATGAGGGTCGGATGACTGTTTCGTTGCCACCGGTCACATGGGCTTCGGTGAGGTTCACGGCCTGATTATCGCGAGCTCACGCTCTCAAAACTTGCAGATACAGGGCCGAATTCAACAAAAATGGTCTGCATCTGCGAGTTTTGAGAGCGTGATTTTCCTATCAACAACATAATGGGGGCTCCCGAGCATCGGGAACTCCCCATTATTCGTCGTCATGTGCTGACAAACCCGCGCCGACAACGCGGTCATGTGGCGCTGTCGCCAATCAGCGGCAACGCCACGAACCTTGGCCTCCTTGAAGGCCTGAGCGGACGGCTTCCATGAAGCGGCGGTGTAGTCTTTTCCTGCGCCGGCGATGATGAGATATAAAACCCCGCGGGCGTTGCCTCCGCGGGGTTCGTAACGGGATGTATCAGGGATTCGATTGGATCAGTCGTCGCCCAGAGTGATATGTATGCCGCCGACCAGCGCGCTGATCACGTTGTACAGCAGCGCGATGATGGTGGCAAGGAGCGTCACCAGCACGACGCCGACGATCGCCAGAATGGTGACCACCGACAGTACCGTGGACAGGCTGAACACGCTGGAAAGGTTCAGGCTGTCGGCGGCCAGACCGGTGGACGAGACGATATTGTTCAGCTGGTCGAACACGCCGACCGCGTCAAGCAGCAGCCAGACCAGGGCGGCGGCAAGCACTTCGATGATCGCGCCGGCGATTGACAGCATGAACGTCACCTTCGCCACGGACCATGCGTTCACATGGGTCAGCGACAGGTTCATGCGGCGGGCGCGCGGCGTCGAACGGCGCGGCGAACGCAGGGACGCACGCGTTTTGTTGGCGCGCGGCTCGCTCTCCGACTGCGGCTGGTTGGAAATAGAGCGCGCGACCCGAGGGGCGCTTTCGCGGACACCTTCGTGCGGTTCTGCATTGTCATGCGGACCGGGCACGAACATGTCGGTCCGTCCGGGTTCGAGGTTGTCACTCATCGTTGCTCCTTGTCGTTCCCCGATGACTCTTAGCCGAGGCTACCAGTTTTCTGAGACGATTATGCCTCGTCATCAGTGTTGTTCACATTCTCGTCAGATGCCGCGCCCGAATCACTGCCGGATGCGACGCTATCCGCGGTATCCGGAGTGTTTTCGGCCGTATCGGGAGACTTGGTCGCGGATGCGGCCGCAGCCGTATCATCCGTTGTCTCGACTTCGTCTTCGCCGGTTTCCTCGTTGCGGGCGATGGAGATAATCTCGTCGCCCTTGTCGGGCTTAGCGAGCGTCACGCCCTGCGTGGTGCGGCCGGTGCGCTTGACTTCGGTGACGTTGGAACGGATCACTTTGCCGGACTTCATGATCGCCATGACCTGATCGTCTTCGCTTACGATCAGGGCACCGACCAGCGATCCGCGACCTTCGGCGAGCTGTACCGCCTTGACGCCGAAGCCGTTACGCCCCTGCAGTCGGTATTCGCTGATCGCGGTGCGCTTGGCGAAGCCCTCATTGGTGACCACGAGCAGGTCCTGCTTGGAGTCCTCCGGAACCACGTCCATGGCGAGCAGTTCGTCATCCCCGCGGAACTTCATGCCCTGCACGCCGGCGGTCTGGCGTCCCATCGGACGCAGCTGGTCGTTGTCCGCCGCGAACTTGAGGCTCATGCCCTGCTTGGAGACGAGGATGATGTCGTCTGCGGCGTTGCACAGCGCGGCGCCGATCAGCTCGTCCGTGGGCTCGCCAGTCTCCTCGTCGGCCGCGAGACGAACCGCGATGAGTCCGCCCTGACGCGGCGAATCGTACTCGGCCAGCGCGGTCTTCTTGACCTTGCCGGTGCGGGTGGCAAGCACCAGATACTTGGCGACCTCGTAGTTCGGAATCGACAGCACGGTCTGAATCGTCTCGTCGGGACCGAACTGCAGCAGGTTCGCCACGTGCTGGCCCTTGGAATCACGCGAGCCTTCGGGCAGCTCGTACGCCTTGATGCGGTAGACGCGGCCCTTGTTGGTGAAGAACAGCAGCCAGTTATGCGTGGACGTGAGGAAGAAGTGATCCACCACGTCATCCTCACGCAGCTTGGCGCCCTTGATGCCCTTGCCGCCGCGATGCTGTGCGCGGTATTCGTTGGCCTTGGTGCGCTTGATGAAGCCGGAGTGCGTGACGGTGACCACCACGTTCTCCTCGGCGATCAGGTCTTCGACGTTCATCTCGCCCGAGTAGGGGAGGATCTTCGTGCGACGTTCGTCACCGTATCTCGCGACGATCTCGTCGAGCTCGTCGCCGACGATCGTACGCTGGCGTTCCGGCTTGGCGAGGATGTCGTTGTAGTCGGCAATCTTGCGCATGAGTTCCTCATGCTCGTCGATGATCTTCTGGCGTTCCATGTTGGCCAGTCGAACCAGCTGCATGGAAAGGATGGCGTCGGCCTGCACCTGATCGATGTCAAGGAACTCCATCAGCTTCGGCCGGGCGTCCTCGCGGCCCTGGCTGGAGCGGATGAGGCGGATGACCTCGTCGATGGCGTCCATGGCCTTGAGCAGGCCCTGCAGGATGTGGTCGCGTTCCTCGGCCTCGCGCTTGAGGTAACGGGTACGGCGTTCGATGACTTCGAGCTGGTGGTTCACCCAATGGCGGATGAAGGCGTCGAGGCTCAGCGTGCGCGGCACGCCGTCGACCAGCGCGAGCATGTTCGCGCCGAACGTTTGCTGCAGCTGGGAGTGCTTGTACAGGTTGTTGAGCACAACCTTCGGCACGGCGTCGCGCTTGAGCACGAGCACGAGTCGCTGGCCGGTACGGCCCGAGGTCTCGTCGCGCATGTCGGCGATGCCCTGGATCTTGCCGTCGCGCACGCCTTCTCGGATGGAAGCGGCCAGACGGTCGGGATTCACCTGATACGGCAGCTCGGTGACCACCAGGCACATACGGCCCTTGATCTCCTCGGTGTTGACCACCGCGCGCATCGTAATCAGGCCGCGGCCGGTGCGGTACGCCTGCTCGATGCCCTTGTGGCCGAGGATCGTGGCGCCGGTCGGGAAGTCCGGTCCCTTGATGATGCCGATGAGTGCGTTCAGCAGCTCTTCACGGCTCGCTTCGGGATGATCGAGCGTCCAATGCACGCCTTCCGCCAGCTCGCGCATGTTGTGCGGCGGAATGTTGGTCGCCATGCCGACGGCGATACCGGACGAGCCGTTGGCCAGCAGGTTCGGGAAGCGCGCGGGCAACACGGTGGGTTCCTGCGTACGGCCATCGTAGTTGGGCACGAAGTCGACGGTGTCCTTGTCGATGTCTCGCACCATTTCCATCGCAAGCGGCATCATGCGGCACTCGGTGTAACGCATGGCTGCGGGCGGGTCGTCACCGGCCGAGCCGAAGTTGCCCTGCCCGTCGACCAGCGTGTATCGCATCGACCACGGCTGGGCCATGCGCACCAGCGAATCGTAGATCGCGGCGTCGCCGTGTGGGTGGTAGTTGCCCATCACGTCGGCGACGGGTCGGGCGCACTTGGAATAGCCGCGATCAGGACGGTAGCCGCCGTCATACATCGCGTACACGATGCGGCGGTGCACCGGCTTCATGCCGTCGCGCACATCCGGAAGGGCTCGTTCGACGATGACGGAGATGGCATAGTCGAGGTACGACTGACGCATCTCCTTCTGGATGTCGGTGTGGGCCACGCGATTGTCGTCGAGGACCAACTGTTCGTTGGCCTGAGGGCTGATGGGCTCCATCGAGTGTTCGGCACGCTCGTCATTCTGCTCCGGCAGGTCGGTGCCGTTGCTGTTTTCGTCTGCCACTTGGTTGTCCTTTGGTTAAAATCTGTTCGACCGTATGTTGGACGTCGTTTCTGTCGCTGTCATCGGGTGAATCGGGATCACCCCCAGTCAGCTGCGCTGACAGCCCCCCCCCGACGGCGGGGGCTTGGATTAGAACCTTAAGCGTCGATGAAGCGCACATCCTTGGCATTGCGTTGGATGAAAAGACGGCGCGGTTCCACGTCGTCGCCCATCAGCATCGAGAAGGTCTCGTCCGCTGCCGCGGCATCCTCGATGTGAATCTGCTTCAGGATGCGGTGCTCAGGATCCATGGTGGTCTCCCACAGCTCCTGGTAGGTCATCTCGCCCAGACCCTTGTAGCGCTGGATGCCTTCGCCCTTGGGCAGCTGCCGGCCTGCGGCCTTGCCTTGGGCGAGTTTCTCGTCGCGTTCGCGGTCGGTGTACACGTAATCATGATCGCCGCGCGTCCACTTGAGACGGTACAGCGGAGGCATGGCCACATACACGTATCCTGCGGTGATCATCGGTCGCATGTAACGGAAGAACAGCGTCAGGTTCAGCGTGGCGATATGGGCACCGTCCACATCTGCATCGGCCATGATGATGACCTTGTGGTAGCGCACCTTGCTCACGTCGAATTCCTCGCCATAGCCGCCGCCGACCGCGGTGATCAGCGACTCGATGGTGTCGGACTTCATCATGCGGTCGATGGAGGCGCGTTCGGTGTTGAGAATCTTGCCTCGAAGCGGCAGGATGGCCTGCGTTTCCGGGTTTCGCCCTTGAATGGCGGAGCCGCCTGCCGAATCACCCTCGACGATGAACAGCTCGCACTCTTCGGGGTTGCTGGACTGGCAGTCCTTGAGCTTGTCGGGCATGCCGGCCGACTCGAAAATCGACTTGCGCCGGGTGTTCTCGCGGGCTTTCTTCGCCGCGATGCGGGCGCGGGAGGCTTCGATGGCCTTCTGGATGATGTTCTTGGCCTCTGCGGGGTGCGCGTCGAACCAGTCGCCGAGCTTGTCGGTCATCACGCGCTGCACGAAGGTCTTCGCCTCGGAGTTGCCGAGCTTGGTCTTCGTCTGCCCTTCGAACTGAGGAGTGGTCAGCTTGACGGACACGACGGCGGTCAGGCCTTCGCGCACATCGTCGCCGGAGAGGTTGTCATCCTTCTCCTTGAGGATGTTCTTGTCTCGCGCATACCGGTTCACCAGCGAGGTCAGCGCTGCACGGAAGCCTTCTTCGTGCGTGCCGCCTTCTGTGGTGGAGATCGTGTTCGCGAACGTGTGCACAGCCTCGGAATACGCGGTGGTCCACTGCATCGCGACCTCGGCCGAGATGCCGATCTTGAGGTCTTCGGCCTCGAAATCGATGACATCCTCCTCGACGGGAGTGGCCTTGCGGGACTTGACCAGGTACGAGACATAATCCTTGATGCCGTTCATGTACTGGTAAGTCACGCTCTGGTGCTTCGGCTCGGTGGAATCGTCATCGCCGGCCACTTCGTCGCCGGCCAGATCCGGCTCGCGCAGGTCGGTGAGTGAAATCTTCAGTCCCTTGTTCAGGAACGCCATCTGCTGGAAGCGGGAGCGCAGCGTCTCGAAGTCGTATACCGTGCTTTCGAAGATCGCCGCATCGGGCCAGAACGTCACGGAAGTGCCGGTCGACTCATCCTCGGCCATCGGGGCGCCCTTGGCGAGGCGGGCCGTCGGATGCTGGTTGACGTATGTCTGGGTCCAGTGGAATCCCTGGCGCCGCACTTCGATATCGACTCGTGTCGACAGCGCGTTGACCACGGAGATGCCGACACCGTGAAGGCCGCCGGACACCGCGTATCCGCCGCCGCCGAATTTACCGCCGGCGTGCAGCTTGGTCATCACGGTCTCGACGCCGGAGACGCCTTCGCCGGGAACTTCGTCGACCGGGATGCCTCGACCGTCGTCAACGACGCGGATGCCGTTGTCCGGCAGGATCGTCACTTCGATATGCGTGGCGTAACCGGCCAGTGCCTCGTCGACGGAGTTGTCGACGATCTCGTAGACCAGGTGGTGCAGACCGCGCGGGCCGGTGGAGCCGATGTACATGCCCGGGCGGATGCGCACCGCCTCAAGGCCTTCCAGCACCTTCAGGTCGCTGGCGTCATAATGGTCGGGCGATAAGGTGTCGTCAAGCTGGGCGTCATCGAGCTCGTCCTGGGCGATGGCTTCATCGACCTCGCGGTCATGCTGCTCGGCGCTGCTCGCCGTCAGACCGCTGCCCGGAGCCTGCTCAGGCATGCCGGACTCGTCACGGGATTCATGTTCGGAATCCGATTCAAGAACTGCCACTAACGGTTTCCTTCCTGCATATTCTTTCGTCATGAAAGGTTGTTCTGCGGGCGATACGCTCTAAAACGCGAATAACGGGGGTTTCTAAGCGCTGAACCTATTATCCGCCAATCCTACCCGTCTACGGGGACTTTGGCTCTCTGAGCGAATTTAGCGCCTCTTCATCCTTGAGCCGCGAAATGTCGCGGCACGGGGGCCTGTTACCTGGATCTTGTGGACGTCCAACCCCTGCAGGCGCTCCTTGATGGTACGTTCCAGCTGCGGAATCAGGTAGGTGAGCTGGGTGGCCCAAGCCGCGGAATCGGCACGGATGGTCATGACTCCGTCGCGCAGCCCGATGACCTGCGAATGCTGGGCGATGACCGGTCCGACCACCTGATCCCAGTGATTGCGCAGCTGCGCGATTTTCAGATACGGTATCCAATGACCGTTATTCGCAATCAGCGCCGTTACGCTGCCCAAGGTGCTCGGGTCACGGCCCGGCTTGCCGAAGTTCTCCCATGCGGCCTCGGCGTCAATCATCCGCTGACGCCTTCTTCCCGCCATCTTGGCGATGTGCTCGAACACCGTGGCGGGCAGTTTGCGCTGGTCGAGATGCAGGGTCGCGCAAATCGGCTCGTGCGAATCGTGCACATTGCCCGGCTTGACCGCGCTGCCCGGCTTGTCGGGCCTGCTCGGTGCCCCCGGCCCGCTCGGCGTATTCGGCTTGCGGGGTTCGGTCATTGTTCGCCGGCCCTCTCGGCATCCGCTTCGTCGCGCCGTTTGAGATCGGCCACTGCGATGCGGTTCACCGGTATCTCGCCGGATTCTGCCGACTCATTCGCCGGCAGTATCGGAATATCGCTTTCCGCGGCTGCGGTGATCAGTACCTGATCCTGAGCCGCGGCAAAACGCAGGATCTCGGTGCGGCGCGATTCGTCGAGCTGAGCGAACACATCGTCGAGAATCACCACCGGCCTGGTGTCGAAATACTCGCAGAGGGCCTGGTATTGTGCCATCTTCAATGCCAGGGCCAACGTCCACATCTCGCCGTTGGAGGCGAATTCCCTGGCCGGCATGCCATTGATCGTCACCAACAGGTCATCTCGTTGCGGGCCGATCAGATTGACGCCGCGAGACACCTCGCCGGGATAGATGCGCTGGAAATGCTGGCTTATCAGCGGTTCGGGCGCCTGTGTTCCAAGGATCTCGTCGAATGACGGCACGTATTCGACCGCTGCCTGCTCACCACCATCCTGCGCGGCATCCTGAATTTCCGCATTGGACGGCAAGTCGCCCGCCACACCGGCCAATCTGGCATACAGCGGGCCGAACGACTTGTTCAGTTCCGCGATGATGCGCTGCCTGTCGCGGCTGAGCGCGACTCCCGCCTCGATGAACTGTCCGGTCCAGATCTCCAGCCCGCTGAGCGCGGCGTCAATCGGGGATCCTGCACGCTGCCATTGACCGAGCTGTTTGAGCAGTGCCGCCCGTTGCTTGGCGACGTGCGTGAATGATTGCAACCGGTTCGCATATCCGGGAATCAGCAGCGAGGCGACCTGGTTGATGAACGAGCGGCGCACGGCGGGGTCGCCCGCCACAAGCTGCTGATCCTCCGGGGTGAAGCTCACGGTCGGCAGCGTGCCGAGAATCTCCCGCAGATACCGCGACTGCCCGCCGTTGATGCGGGCGCGGTTGGCGCCGCGTGCCGCAATCGTGGCCTCAAGGGTGGTGGTCTGTGTCTGCCGGACCGGTTTCATGTCCGAGATATCCACGGCATCAGCGCTGGCATTGACGCCATCATCAGCGGGCTCCGGATCCGTCACGGATTCGATATTGGCCCGGATCGTCGCTGCATGTTCGCCGCGCTGCACCAGCGGAACCGAGCTGGATGTGCGATGGCTCAGACCCGTGGACAGCACTTCTATCGCTTCGACGATGTTGGTTTTCCCAAGCCCGTTCGCCCCCTGCAGGATGTTGATGCCCGGCGTGAGGTCGAGCACGCAATGGTTCCATGACCGGTAATGGTCAAGCGCAAGACGCGAAATGTACAAGATGGGCTCCTGTCATGTCATCGCCGGCACCGTGTGTTTCGGCGGTGCCGGCGATTCGATTCGGATTCCAGTGTTCAGCCGTCGGGCTCAGCTGTTGAAACGCATCGGGACGAGCAGATAGCGGTAATCCATCGATTCGTCGCTGTCCGCCTCCTGCTGGCCGTTGAATTCGACGGGCTTGACGGCCGTGGTCATCTTCATGCGCACGAACGGCTCAGTGATGGCGCTCAGGCCTTCGATCAGGTAGGACGGGTTGAACGCGACGGTGATGTCCTCGCCGTCCATGTCGATGTCCAGCATTTCCTGCGCCTGGGCTTCGTCCACGGCGCCGGCGGACAGGGTGACTTCCTGGCCGGAGAACACCATGCGGATCGGGGCGTTGCGTTCGGCGACCAGCGCGACGCGCTTGATGGCGGCGATCAGCAGCTGCTTGTCGATGACGGCCTGAATCGGGTATTCGTCGGCGAACAGGCGGTCGACCGCAGGGAATTCGCCGTCGATCAGCTGGGATGTCGAGACGCGTCCGGCGTTCTCGAAACCGAGCAGCGTGGGGTTGTCGGCGTCGAAATCGATGACGACGTTCTGGTGATCGTCAAGTGCGCGGGCGACGTCGCGCAACAGGGATCCGCGCACCAGTGTGGTCGTAGAGGTGTCGATGTTCTGCGGCGTCCAGGTGAACGTGGCGCGGGACAGGCGGAAACGGTCGGTCGAGGTCATGGTGACTTTGTCGCCGTCGAACTGCATGCGCACGCCGGTCAGCACCGGGCGGTTCTCCTCGCGGGAGACCGCGACGCTGGCCTGGGTTACGGCCTGGATGAACGTGGGTGCGTCGACCTGGCCGAGCTTTGCCGGCACGACCGGCAGATCCGGGTATTCGGCATCGGGCATGAGCTGCATGGTGAACGTGGACTTGCCCGAGTTGATGGTCATGGTGGAGCCGTCGGTCGACAGGTAGGTCTTTTCGGCAGGCAGTGACTTGGTGATGTCGGCGAGGAGTTTGCCGAGTACCAGTGCGGTTCCGGGTTCGTCGATACCGGCCTCGATGTGGTGACGGGCGGAAATCTCGTAATTGAACGCGGACAGTTGAAGGGTGCCGTCGATGGCTTCGAGCTGGATACCTGCAAGGATGGGGCTCGCCGGTCGGGCGTCGATGACGCGGGTCGTCCAGGCTACGGCGTCGGCGAGAGCCGCGGAATCGATTTCTACTTTCATGGGTTCCCTCATTTCACGATGTGCTTGGCAACATTCTAGCGGGTCATGTTCGGATTGTTTTTTCTCATGCGCGAAGTGAGTTATCATCACGACGGTTATCGAGAGAGAAATAAGATAGTCGTAGTAATAAGCCCTGTGGATAGTGTGGATAACTGCGCGAATCCTTGTGTTTATATGGGCTGAGTAACCCACAGATTATGTGGATAACTTTCCGGACAAAATGTGCATAAGTACCGAGTTATCCACATTTTCGGCGAACTATTTTGATTGTCCACATTTCCTGTGGATTAATCCACTGTTCATCCACAAAAAATGTGCAGTAGTCCACAAGTTATCCGCAGGCTCTACCCACATTTGTGAATAAGCATGTGGATAACTTTTCCTTCAATCAGCAGATCGTTCGGCGTGTTGCGCCTGTTTTATTGTACAGATTAAATATGTATGTCTATATTATCTGAGTCTGATAGGCCCTGTCGACGGTGACGAATCAGGCCTTCATCCAGCAGAATCACGCACAGCGACGAAAAAAAGGCGTTTTTTGGTGTCTCAGCGCGATCGTGCCAGACGGGACCATTGCACAGCCGAGAGAAAACGACTGTCGTCACTCATTGCCGCGCTGCTTGAGGCGCGCGGTCAGCTCGGTCACGTAGTTGTAAATTTCAGGCTTTTCCTGCATATCATCGCTGACGCGGGTATACGCGTGCATGACCGTGGTGTGATCGCGGCCGCCGAACACTTCGCCGATATCGACCAGGCTCATGCTGGTCATCTCACGGGCAAGATACATGGCGACCTGACGGGCCAGCGCGATGTTTTTCGTTCGCGCGCGCCCGACGATGTCGTCGAATGTCAGATGGAAGTATTTCGCCGTCTGCCCGATGATGTCGGTCGGCTTGATTTCCACGTCGGTGGTGAAGAAGTCCTGCAGCGTCTGCTCGGCAAGCGCACGGGTCACCGGCTGACTGCTCAACGATGCCACCGCGCTCACGCGAATCAGGGCGCCTTCCAGCTCGCGGATGTTCTCGGTGAAGCGCTCCGCGATCAGATTCAGCACGTCATTCGGTGTCGAAGTGCCGTTCATCGAAGCCATCATGCGCAAAATAGCGATGCGGGTCTCAAGATCAGGCGGCTTGACATCGACGGTGAGTCCGGAGTCGAAACGCGAGATGAGGCGTGCCTCGAAGCCCTTGAGGTTCTTGGGCGCGACATCGGACGCGATGACGATACGCTTGTTGGCCTGATGCAGCGCGTTGAACGTGTGGAAGAACTGTTCGAGGGTCGCTTCCTTGCCGCCGAGGAACTGGATGTCGTCGATGAGCAACACGTCGACCTCGCGGTATCGGCGGTTGAATTCGGCGATACGGTTCTGGCTCTGGGCCGGGGTCTGCAGTGCCTCGATGAATTCGTTGGTGAATTCCTCGCTGTTGACGTATCGGACCTTGAGCGTGGGATCCTTGACCAATGCATAGTTGCCGATGGCGTTGAGCAGGTGGGTCTTGCCCAGTCCCGATCCGCCGTAGATACACAACGGGTTGAATTCCTGCCCGGTTCCCTCGGCGACCGCAAGCGCGACAGTGCGTGCGAAACGGTTGGAATCACCGGGAACGAACGTGTCGAACGTCGAGTTTTTGTTCAGATGGGTTTCCGGATCGCGCATCACCTTCTGCTGCCGTACCGGAAAACTCGGCTCGCCGGGTATTCGAGGAGCCGTGGCGCCTGGTTGCTGATTCGCCTCCGTCATTTCCGCGGAAATCGAATCGATGGAGGAGATTGACTGCATGCTGTTGGGCATGTAGGATTCCTGAGCCAGATCGGCGACGGTCGGCGACGGATTCGCAGGGAATGGTTCGCTCGGTTTCGCCGCAGTATCGGGATGCCGGTATTCCGGCGGCTGCGGTTCCGGTTGGGACACCTGAGGAGCCACGATTTTGAACGCCGGGAACATGTCGTTTCCGGATATGATTTTCAAAGCGTTGAGCAGCGGCGCATTGAGTTCATTCTGCAACGCTTGCTGCGTGGCCATGTTGCTTACGCACAATACGATGGTCGTGCCATATACCGCTTCCGGTACGACTCCTTCAAGCCAGCTCTTGTCGCGCGGCGACAGCGTGGGATTCTGCTTGAGCAGACGCAGCGTGTCCGACCATATCCGCGTGGCTTGCCCGGCTGGACCGAGAAGGTCATCCGACATTGTGACCTCCTTCAGGTATGTGTGCCGGTGCGCACCGCAGCGGATGCGCTACGGTAGCTATAATAAGTACAACAACAACAGGATATATGTACTCCACTTTAGCCAAGTTATCCACAGCTTAGCGTGTTGTGTCGCCTCAATTGTGAATAACATTCATGTAATTTGTGGATAACTTTTCTACATGTTTTGGCGTGTTTCCAATGTTTTCCGCTGCTCTGCAAGGGGCACGACACACTGATAAATCGTGAAGAAATTGTTTTCATTTTGATTTTTGGGCATGGCTCAGAGTACCGTTATAGAGCTTGACTCATGAGAGCCGTGCATCAGCATGGCAAAAACCGGGAGCATAACTATGAAGAGGACATTCCAGCCCAACAACCGCCGTCGCTCGATGAAGCATGGTTTCCGCGTGCGCATGCGCACCCGTTCCGGCCGCGCGATGATCAACCGCCGCCGTAACAAGGGACGTAAGTCTCTGTCCGCCTGATTGCGGTAGGTGACGAAGGCGAGTGAAGCGGCTGAAAAGCCATCGTGACTTCATCGCAGTGCTGAAGCGTCGCTTCAAGGTGACGGATTCGGATATCGTCGTGCACTTTGTGGTGCATGACGATACCCGTGATGTTCAGGCATCTGCGGATATCATGAGACGTATGGGACTTGCCGTCAGCAAGGCTGTTGGTAACGCTGTAACGCGTAATCGTGTGAAGCGTCGATTTCGTGTGCTCGCAAGACGATATGAAGATATGCTTCCGATGCAGTGCGATATCGTCGTGAGAGCCAAACCCAGCGCATCGCGTGTCGATTTCGCTGATCTTGACCGACAGTTTTCCCGTTGCTTCGCCAAAGTCACGACTACGCATGAACGCAGGGTGAGTCACTGATGTCAGCTATCGGATCGGCGCTTATCGGCATGATCAAGTGGTACCAGAGGGCCATTTCGGCGAAAACGCCGCCATGCTGCAAGTACTATCCGAGTTGCTCACATTACGCGATCACTGCGGTTCGGCGCTTCGGCGCGGTAAGAGGAATCGTGCTGTTTATTTGGCGTTTTCTTCGCTGCAACCCTTGGAGTCGTGGCGGCATCGATGATGTTCCGCAACATTTTTCACTGTGCTACAGATTTCGCTGGTCGAAGGCATATGAGAAGCCTCGACTCACACCAATGGCCGATGATTAAGGAGATGGCCTGATGAACACTTCCGGAGAATTTCTTCTTGACAGAGGCATTTGGGGCTGGCTGTATAAGCTGCTGACCCCACTTGAGTGGCTCATGACCCAGGTCATGGTCCTGTTCCATAAGTTCCTCACCCTGCTGGGCATGGCACCGATCGGCATCTCTTGGGTGCTGGCGATCGTGTTCCTTGTGCTCGTGGTGCACGCCTGTATTTTGCCGATTTATCTCAAGCAGATGAAGTCGATGCGCAAGATGCAGGCCTTGCAGCCCAAGATGCAGCATATTCAGAACAAGTACAAGGGCAAAAAGGATCAGGCCAGCAAAGAGGCCATGAGCCGTGAGATGATGAAGCTCTACCAGGACAATGACGCCAACCCCATGGGGTCGTGCTGGACCGCCGTCATTCAGGGTCCTGTGTTCATGTGCATGTTCTACATGCTTTCCGCCATTCCGTATATCGCGACCGGCAAGAGGGGAGCGCTTGGCGCATTCGATCAGGCGACTGCCAAGCAGTTCGCGCAAACCCGCGTCTTCGGTGTCAGCGTCACCGATACCTTCGGTACGGCCAACAATTCCGGAAAGGTCGTCATCGGCTTCTTCATCCTGTTGATGTGCGCATGCATGTGGTACATGCAGTTCAACAACATGCGCAAGAACCTCCCCAAGGCTTCGATGCAGGGATCCACGTACAAGATGCAGCAGGCCATGACCTGGGGCTTCCCGATCATGTACATCTTCTCCGGCATCATGTTCCCGTTCGCCGTGCTGGTGTACTGGCTGACCAACAACGCATGCAACCTTGCCCGTTCCTTGTTCCAGGTGTACAAGTTCCCGACCCCGGGTTCCCGTGCAGCTGAGGAAAAGGAGATTCGAGATCATCGTCAGGAGAATGCTCGTCGCGCCAAGGCCGGACAGCTTTCGATTGAGGAAGAGGAACTGGAGAAGGCGCGCCAGGAAGCCGCTGTTCGTCTGGAGCGGGGATACCAGCGCAAGCAGCCCCAGCGGAAGAATCGCAAGAAAAAGTGACACGATTGGAAACCTCTATTTGACCGTGAGGTTTCCTTTTTTTACACTATGGAAGTAATACTCGCTTAAAGGAGTGGTGATATGGCGCAGGAGGAGACCACGACGATCGATCAGCTCAATGAAGAAGCTGACATCGCTGCCGACTACTTGGAAGGCTTATTGGACATCGCCGATTACGAAGGCGATATCGAGATGGGTGTTCGCAACGGTCGTCCGATGGTGCAGATCATCGCTGATGACGATACGGATATCAAGCATCTCATTGGTTGCAATGGTGAAGTGGTCGATGCTTTGCAGCAGCTTACCCGGCTTGCTGTTCAGCAGAAGACCGGCGAACGCTCGCATCTGATTGTTGATGTTGACGGGTTCCTGAAGCGCAAGCGTCAGCGTCTTCGTGACATTGCACTTGATGCCATTGATGAAGTGCATGACACCGGTGAGCCCGTTGATTTGAAACCGATGAATTCGTTTGAGCGCAAGGTCATTCATGATGTGGTTCGCGAGGAGGGGCTGAAGTCTCGTTCTCATGGTGAAGAGCCGCGTCGCTATGTCACCATCTACATGAAGAGCAGCGCCGATGAATCCGACGTCGATGAAGGTAGCGAAGAGTGAGTGATATTGTTTCACGTGAAACATCTGGTGATGAGCTAGATGATTCCGCAATAGTTCGTGAGGCATTGGGCGAAGCATACGACAAGCTCGAAGTGTTTCACGTGAAACTATCCCGCGAGGGTGAGCTGCGTGGATTGATAGGCCCACGCGACATATCCATCATCTGGGAACGTCATATCCTCAACTCCGCCGCATGCGTCCCGTTCATTCGGGAAGTCGCCGATCGAAGCAAGGCAAAGACCATTGCCGATGTTGGCAGTGGCGGCGGTTTCCCCGGAATCGTTGCGGCAGCATGCATGCCGGATTGTGCGTTTACACTCATTGAGCCCATGGAACGTCGTGTCGAATGGTTGCAAGAGTGCGTGGATGACATGGACCTGCAGAATGTTACGATTATTCGCGCACGTTCCGACGAAGTCATCGATCGTATCAAGCACCACGAAGGTGAATTGAAACCATTCTCTGTAGTGACCTGTCGAGCAGTGGCGCCAATGACCAAGCTTGCCGGTTGGACGTTGCCTCTGCTTCGCCCTCAAGGTCGACTGGTCGCATTGAAAGGCCGTTCGGCGCAGGCTGAGATTGAAAAGGCGAAGCATCAAATTTCCCATGCCCGGGGAGTGCGTGCTCGTGTCGTTGAAGCTCCAGTAGCTCCCGGTCTCGAATCCACGCACGTCGTTCTCGTAGACAAGCGCTAATTATCGTGTGGCTCCCATGAGTGGGAGTCACACGATAATCCCATGCCCCCGCTGACGGGAATCGTAATTCTGCTTCCGCTGTCGGAGGTTGGATTGCGGGGCGAGACGGACGATATCCATTGCCTTTGATCGCATAAACAATGCTGTTATATCTTCATCGACATCGCTGACTGTCCGAAGATTGTTTCACGTGAAACAATGGATGTCAAACACGAAAGCGATGGTTTCGCAAGAATGGAGTTATCCACAATTTCAAACAGTGCACAAAGTTATCCACATTATTTGCGACATGTAATCCACATTAGGAAAATGGCGGAAATAAACGGTTTATCTAGTGTTGATCGAAGTGTTCACACACTAATGCACTATACTTATCCACAGTTATCCACATTGCTGTGCACAACTTGAGATGTCCATACGACTAGGAAAAATTAGATGTTGTTCGTTTTTTAGGAGGGACTATGACATCCAATGATTCACAGGAATCCTCTGCGATTCCTGCCATGGAATCTGCTTCTGAAACGGTCAGAAGGATTTTCGGGAATGATGGTTCCTCTTTGGGCGCCGAGATTGCAGATGAGGCGTCACGCTATGAACGCCTGAATGCCGCATTGTTCCCCCTGCCATCGAGAACCCGATGCCTGGCCGTCGCCAACCAGAAAGGCGGCGTCGGCAAGACGACAACAACGGTGAATATTGCCGCAGCTCTCGCCTCTCATGGAGCTCACGTGCTGGTCATCGATATGGATCCCCAGGGGAACGCCTCTACGGCATGCGGTGTTCCTCACGGCACCAGCGATCCTTCGGTATATGACGTTCTTGAAGGACGAATGACAATCGGAGAGGTACTGAAAACCTGTCCTGATATCCCAGGGCTCGATGTGGTTCCCGCTTCCATTGAACTTTCGGGTGCGGAACTGGAAGTGGCGGATCTGCCGAATCGCAACAATCTGCTGAAGGAAGCCGTCGAATCATTCCTGCAGGATCCGAACAATCATTATGACTATGTTCTGGTCGATTGCCCGCCGAGTCTTGGCCTGTTGGTCATCAACTCCATGTGCGCGGTGTCTGAGATGTTGATTCCGATCCAAGCTGAATACTATGCCTTGGAAGGGCTTGGTCAACTTATCAATACCATAGGATTGGTGCAGGAGCACTATAACCCTAATTTGACTGTGTCGACTATGCTGGTCACTATGTTTGATAAACGAACATTGCTCAGCAGGGAAGTGTTCTCAGAGGTGAAGAGTCACTATCCGAGTATCGTTCTGGATACGACGATTCCACGTACGGTAAAAATATCCGAGGCTCCAAGTTTCGGAAAGACAGTCATCAGCTATGACCCGCGTGGAATGGGAGCGAGTGCCTATGGCGAAGCGGCCTTGGAAATCGCCCGTCGATCGCCTTCGGTGCTGGCTGCAATTGACGCGAAGAGGGGAGAGTAACCCATGACCTCAAAATCACGTTTGGGTAAAGGATTGGGTGCGCTGTTCCCCGCACTTCCCGGTGAGTCGAAAACAGCTCATGCGGAACAGCAGCAATTGGGTGTTGATCTTGAATCCGAGGAGACGACAGCCAACAAGAAAGCCCCTCAAGAGAAAGCTGCGGCTGCACCAGAGAAGGTCGAATCCCATAAGAGCGGTACTGAACAACACAGTGAGTCTACCGCTCCGGTTCGTCTTGGCGAAATCAAGCGTAAGACCATTCCGGCCATGAAGGATTCCATTCCTGCCGTACACAAGTCCACAACGGTGGAGAAGCCCAAGAGCGGCAAGCGCGTTGCCATGCCCGGTATCAGTGATATGGCACACCCCAGTGACATGTTTTTCGGAGCAACAGCACAGGGGACGAGCGATTCCAAGAAAACGCAGCCGGCTCAGCGTTCCGAGAGCACAAAGGCATCCGGCAAGGAAAAGGATAATAAGGAAACTCCAGAATTGAAGCCTGTCGAGGGTGGCTATCTGCTGGATATTCCTGTCAGCTCCATCGTTCCGAATGCGCAGCAGCCGCGCAGCGTCTTTGATGAGGAAGAGCTGAATGAGTTGGCCGCGTCCATCAAGGAAGTCGGCGTATTGCAGCCGATCGTGGTTCGCAAGCGTCAGGCTGGGGAGTCCAGCAAGAGTGATGTTTCACGTGAAACATCGCAGAGATACGAGCTCATTATGGGCGAGCGTCGCTGGCGTGCATCACAACTTGCACAACTGAAGACGATTCCGGCGATTGTCAAAACCACATCAGATGACGAGATGCTGCGTGATGCACTGCTGGAGAACCTTCATCGCGTCGCACTGAATCCTCTGGAAGAGGCGGCGGCATATCAGCAGATGATTGATGACTTCGGCCTGACTCAGGCTGAACTATCCAAGTCGATCTCGAAATCGCGACCGCAAATCGCGAACACATTGCGTCTGCTGAATCTTCCTGCGTCCGTGCAGAAGAAAGTTGCCGCAGGCGTACTGTCCGCAGGGCATGCGCGAGCTCTTCTTGGTTTGAATGACGAAAGTGAAATCGACAAGCTGGCCACTCGAATCATAGGGGAGGGGCTTTCGGTTCGCAGCACCGAGGAAATCGTGGCGCTGAAGAACGCAGAAAGCAACGTGCCCAAGAAGGTAAGGCCGACGAAGAACAATCCTTGGGCCGGTTCTCCGATTGTCAACAACCTTGAAAATCATTTTGACACCAAAGTGTCCATCAAGGGTACGCAAAAGCACGGTCGAATCGAAATCGTGTTTTCCTCCCCTGAGGATATGGAACGCATCCTCAGCATGCTGATTCCCACGGCAGTCGAGGGCGCGGCGGCAAAATGGGTGTGAGGTTGTGAGCCACACAACGGTGTGAGCCGCCATCATCACACAACGGGAAACGGTCATGCCGTTCATGAGCCGTATGATCTGGTCTGCCGAGAGGTATTCATTGCCTCTCCGGCAGAACGCGTATAAAGCAACTGTCGTGGCATTTGCAGTCAGAGGACTAATGCAATGAACCGCACGTATAACTGTCCTATTGCATGCACCTGAAAATTCATTACCGAAAACTCTGTTGAGCAATATGAGTTGAAATCGGTCCAGTACAATGCGCTAGATTTGAGCGGATTGTCGTTCTGATGCGATTCTCCGGCGCTGGTAAGCGTCCGCAGCGCTATTTCGGTCAGTCTGTCGTTTCGTTTGTGATTACTGACAATGCAAGCATTATTTGTGTAGCTCAACCCGCCGGTGAAGCAATATCATCGTCTGTGATGAGGTTTGATTTCGCCGACAGGTCGAGCTGTGCTGTTGGATCAGTGCAGTGAGGCCAGGTAGGATTGTGCGTCCAGCGCGGCGCGGCATCCCATGCCTGCGGCACTGATGGCCTGACGGTACACCCGGTCAACGCAGTCACCGGCGGCGAACACTCCAGGCACGGAAGTATGCGTTCCGGCACCGGAGACCAGAATGTACCCGTCGTCATCCATATCCACGGAACCCTTCGCAAAACGCGTGGCCGGTTCATGGCCGATCGCCACGAAGATGCCCTCGGCGGGCAACGTGCCCGTCTCGCCTGTCACGGTGTCGCGAATGTCCACAAAGCCGGCGGAATCATCTGCGGTTTCAGCCTTTGCCGACAGGGAAATGCCGGTCGAAGAGGGAGCATTCAATGCCGATCCGGAGACATTCAGCATCGGAGTCGTCTTCAACGAGAGAAGATTTCCGGTGTTCTGCGCTGCGGGTGCCGCAGCGGTTACCGCATCAGCGCCTGTCTGCTCGCCGGCGGCGTTTTTCTGCCCGCGAATGGCTGTCGCCACCGTATTCATTTTCACGGTGATCTTGGGATTGTTCAGCACGCGCTCGACCATGATCTTGGAGGCGCGGAACTGGTCGCGGCGGTGCAACACGGTCACCGAAGAGCCGAAACGAGTCAGGAACAGTGCCTCTTCGAGCGCGCTGTCTCCTCCGCCCACCACGACGATGGGCTTGTCCTTGAAGAAGAAACCATCGCAGGTGGCGCAATACGATACGCCGTGACCGGAATACTCGGTCTCGCCGGGAATGCCGAGCTTGCGGTACTGTGAACCGGTGGTGATGATGACGGCATCGGCGTGATATTGGCTTCCATTGCTGCACGTGACGGTCTTGGGGGAGGAGCTGAAATCGACGCTCGTCACATCGAGATATTCGATGGATGCGCCGAAAGACTCCGCCTGATCGCGCATGCGATCCATCAGTTCCGGTCCGAGAATGCCGTCAGGGAAACCGGGGTAATTCTCCACGGTGGTGGTGTTGACCAGCTGACCGCCCGGCGTGAGCTCACCCGCAAGAATGGTTGGGCGATACCCGGCGCGTGCGAGGTAGATTGCGGCCGTATATCCGGCAGGGCCGGAACCGATGATGATGGTTGAAAGTTCAGTCATGTCCCTTACGATAGCGAGTTGACCTGACCTCGTCCAGCGGTGGGTGAACAACGACATGGATTCGCCTCGAATGCCGATTGGTCGCTTTCAGATTGCCGAAACAGGCATGCCGCGTTCATGGAAACCGGAGGAGCTAATACGAGCACGATATGGGCCCACAGCATAAGTCCACAGCGTGAGTCACCGCGTACGATGAAACACCCCTCCTACCCGTGAGTAGAAGGGGTGCCTATGAGAACTTCTGCGTCGCCTACAGAACGCGGATGTACACGATGTCGGATTGTGCCGCAGAGTTCTTTGACGTGGAGTTCTGTGTGGTCGAGTTGCCGAACGGGACGTTATCGATGTCGGTCTTGTTCGGCCAATCCTGATTGTCGGATCCGCCACCGTGGTTGTCTCCGTTCAGGATGAACCATGCGGCGACCAATCCCACCACCAGCAGAACCAGCGCGACGACGATGGCGATGACCTTGATCTTGAGCTGCCCCCAGAGTGGCTGGTCAGGCAGGTCCTCCTCGATATTGCGTCCGACATTCGACGCGTTGACATCGTGCACCTGCTGGGGCGCGAAGCTCGGCGGCATGATCTGGGCCATAGGCGGCAGCTGATCTACCGAAGTACCATCAGTGCCTAGCAGCGGAACGGTGACCGTGGGGTCAAAGGCGTCGGATTGGGCACGCTGCGCCGGTGTCTGCACACCCGGCACATTCGCACCCGGAGCCGCCGCAGGACGGCCGCCAGACATGTTCCGCAGGGCATCGCGGCTGATTGGTGCCGTCATCCGCGTACGCGACTTCGATGATCCGGGGATGGCTGCTCCATTGGCTCCGGGCGCCGATGCCGACACTGCGAATGACGGGGGCATTACGGCGTCGCCCGACGCCGCGGCCTTGGCGGATCTGGCGGCAAGAGCGGCCAATGATTCCGACATATGCGCGCGCGGCTGCGGCATGGCGTTCGTGGCAATGGGCTGAGCCGCACGGGTCGTGGGATGGCTTCCAGCCACGGTTTGCTCGCCTTCAGACACCTGCGCCTCACCGGACTGCGGCAGCGGCGGGATGCTGCCGGCGCGGGTGCGCTCATTGTCGTCCTCTTTCGGCAGCGGAACATTCGGCATATTGGCCACGATGCTCTGTATCTCGCCGGTTGCACCGGTCGTCCGGGGTTTGCCGGTACCGCCCGCAACACCAGACGCACCAGCAGCGTTTGCCGGTACGTTCACGCCGTTGCCGGTGCGTGCCTGCGTCGCGCCAGTAGCGGACCTACGCGGCTTGGCGGCGGGCGGGAACGATGCCGGCAGCGGTGCATACACCGGCATCGGCTGCTCAATCGCGGTCTCTTCCGCAGTGGATGTCGTCACCGGCGACTCCGGCTCCCCGTCCTTGCGCAAGGAGCCCATAAGCTGACCGACCTTCGATTGCAGGGAGGCCAGGGTCTTCGACGGCTCGGCGGTATCCGGTTCGAACAATTCCGCTTCGGGGATGACCGGCTGATCAGCCGAGGGCGGATCTCCGGGCAGCTGAGCCAGGAACGCCTGCTGTGCGAGACGCTGCTCGTTGACGAACCTGGCCTCGGCGCCGGCTGCCAGTCCCGCCTCGGAAATCGACAATTCCGGCAGCTTCGTCGAGGTAACCAGCCCATCCGGCAGTTCCACGATCTTGTCATCGCTCGTGTCACGCAACGCCACCATGCTGATCGAGGCGCTGCCACTGACCGACGGCAATATGATGTCACGATCCGACAGGTTGCTGAATGGCTCCCACGCGCCCAGCAGCGCGCTCAGCTCGGCCAGCGTTGCCATCGGCACGATGATTTCCCCATCTTCGGTGTGCAGAGCCAGTCCACGCTTGCAGATCACGCGGAATTCCGTGGGAACGTCGGCGGGCAGCATATTCAGGTCGAACGTCGTGTTCGTGCCTGAAGGCGTCTTGGTCAGCAGCGCGTACAGCAGTGCGGCCAGCTGTCGCGTCGCCATCTGCTCATACGACATCACATCGCCGTCGATGCCGCTGCAGATATCGGCCAATGCGGCGGCGACGGGAGTGTCGGCGAACTGCACGCCATTGACGCTCACGCGAATGGTATCGGTGCTCAGCGCGGTATGGGTCAGCCCCGTGTCCAACAGCTCCTGAACCGCCTGGGTGCATTGTCCCACGATCGATCGAATCGCGTCGTAGCTGAGGAACGAGGAAGACGAACGCTGCATGTATTCCGCCAGCGCCAGACCGGAGTCCGGCTCGGTGATCACCACCGCGGCATCGCCGACGTGCTGCAGCTGCAGCACCGGCGTGCAGTACCGGCTGTTGGCCAGCGCGAGCGTGGAAGCCGCCTCGTTGATCTGCGGCAGAACGGATGTGTCGGTGATGATGAACAGCTGGCAGGACTGCGCCAGCATGCGGTCATTGGCTATCCATGCGCTCAATCCGTCACTTTCGCGCAGCGAAGAAACGAGAGTGTAGCGACCGATGACGGTATCTCCCAATTGAGGCTTCATAGTAGTTGTTTCTCCGTGCTCTGCTGTCATGCGCTGAGATAGTGGTGATGCTGACATTCTAGCCGTGGGGATGGTCGGCTGTGCAGCCGCGACGGACGCGGCTTGACGAGTGGAATGATGCGGCGTTGGCAGTATGGTGGGAATTCGCGGCTGGGCGTTGTTGCCGGCCGCGATCCCTGCCGCTGCACCGGCTGCGTTTGCCGCGACGTTCGGCAGTACGACGGACTTGATGGACGGGCGTTGGCCCTTACGGTTGACCGTCGGCGCGAAGCTGGGCGGAAGGTTGTCGGACGGAATCCCCCTGGGTTGGTCCTGAACCGGCTGGTTCTGAACCGGCCGTTCGAGATCGGTCACAGTTTCAGCGGCCCGTTCCGCGGAACCGTCATTCTCCGAGGTTCCATCGTCACCCAGCGAATAATTATCGTAATGATTATCATTCTCCGCAATTGCCGTGGTGCCCTCTTCGACCTCCGCGTTTTGTGCCTGAGCTTCCTCGGTCTCCGACTCAGCCGGTGTCGATACCGATGTCGCAGTGGAAGTCCTACGCAACAGCCGTGCCTTCATGGTGACGATCAGGCTGGAGAACTCCTCCACGCGCATCAGCCATAGCAGCCCGGCATACGCGGCCGTCACCACAATCGCCAGAATCGCGCATATGACGATGGATTGCCACCAGCTCATATGTCCGTTGACGCTGGAAACCTTCGCGCCGACCAAACGCGTGACCAGCGGGTTGAGGAATAGTCCGCACGCGCATGCCGCCGCACCGGCAATCAGGGCCTTGACATGCATGATGATGATGCGCTTGCCGTCGATCCGCCCACCGAATCGTCTGCGCAACAGCCAGAACACCCATGGGAACGTGATGATATATGACAGGCTCAGCGACAGAGCCACCATGAGCGTCCAATATTTCGGCGGCGCGAAACGCAGCGAGGTCAGCAGAAGCAGCAACTGCACGGCGTTGTCGGCCGCCGCGAACAGGAACGGGCTGCGGCCGTCCTCATACGCGTAGAAGGCGCGCTGCACCAGCAGGAACGCACTGGTGGGCACCAATCCCACCAGCAGGCCGATCAGAGGCCCGGATATCAGAATCGCCCCATGCACATTCGTGGACGGAATCAGCGCCTTCACCAGCGGCACCGGCATGGCAATCATGACCGCGGTGAAGAAGAACATCGCAAGACCGGTGGATCGCAGGGATGAGCTGAGGTCGGCGCGGGCATCCCCGATACGATGCTCGCTGATCGCGCGGGACATGCGCGGGAACACCGCGGTCGTGATGGACACGGCGATGATCGAATAGGGAAGAACGTATATCGTGTACGCGTACTGATAGCTCGCGTTGCCCGCGATGCCGTACAAATCGCCGCCGGCGGTCGGGGCGCCGGTATTGACACGCGAATTGACGATGCCCATCAGCTGGTTGAGCAGCACCATGGCGATGCTCCACACCGCCACCTGGCCCATGGAACGCAACCCCAGCCCATGCAGTCCCCAGCGAGGCCGGTAGTGGATGCCGCAACGCAGCAAAGGAATGAACAGCACCAGGGCCTGGAACGCCACGCCGGCCGTCCAGGCGCCCGCGGTCAGGGCTATCTTGCCGGATGTCCAGAACGACATCGGCTGCCGTCCCGCGTTGCCGAACAGCATGATGAACGCGCCGAAACCGATGCAGCTGATGACGTTGGCGCCCACAGAGCTCCACGCATACGTCGCGAAACGCCCCTTTGCGGCGAGGATCTGCCCCAATACGGTATACAGGCCGTAAAACAGGATCTGGGGCATACACCACAGCGTGAAGGCGTTCGCCAGCGCCCTTTGCGCGGGCGTCCAGCTGGAGTCGAGGTACAGCATCGTCAGCAGCGGCGTGCCGGACGCCATCAGCAGTGTGATGGCCAGCAGCAGCGCGATGGACAAGGTGATGAGCTTGCTGAGTCGCTCATCCGCGTCCTTCTGCTTGAGCGTGCGCACGATCTGCGGCACGAGCACCGCGTTGAACACGCCGGTGGACAGCAGGTTGAAGATCACCTGCGGTATCTGCGCGCCGGCCTGATACGCGTTGGCTGCGATACCGGTGGTACCGAGCGCGCCGACGAGGAAGATGGTGCGGATCTGGCCGGTCACACGTGACGCGGCCGTGCCGCACGCCATGATCAGCGAATTGCGTCCTACCGTGGTGCTCATTCGTCGGGGTCCTTCTTTCGATGGAATTGGCGCCAGAGGCCGACCAGGCCGAGCAGCAGCGAGAAGCCGATGATGATGAATCCGGTCATGTCGCTGATGCGCAGCACGCTGGTGATGTCGGTGTTCTGTGCGGAACCGAACGTGTCGCCGTTGCGGTCCAGCAATGTGATGTGGGCTGTGGCGTGGCCGGAAGTGGCGACGCGGATGGCGAACGTGACCTGCGCCTCGCTGTTCGCCGGTATGGTGACCTCAGTGAACCGCGATGTGACGATTTCCATGGAGTCGGTGAGGGATGAGACCTTCACCCGTACCGGATACGGATGGTTGTTCCTGACGGTGACGGGCATTTTGGCCGTTTCGCTGACGACGGTGATGGAGTCGGTCGGCGTGATGGATACGCCGCCGAACATGCCTCCGCCGAGCCGTTTGGCGCCGTCGACCAGACTGTCGATGTTGCGCGGCGCGGACGAGAGCGCATGCAGTGCCAGCGTGCTCTGTGCGGCCTTGATCTTGCGGATCCAGGACGTGGATGCCTTATGGTCGGTGAGGACCGACGTGGCGAAGCGGTTGATGTCGTTGCGGCTTTCGGCCAGCGATTCCAGCGCGGACGTGACCGATCGGGTGTTCCGCTCGCTTAAATGACTGTCTTGGGGGACGATTTGCAGCGCCTTGTCGCCGGTCCGATAGGCGTCTGCGTCAATGAGATCATTCAGGTCGGTGAGTTGCAGCCATGAGGACTGTTCGACCGCGGTCATCAGCGTGTCGATGAACGCCGCCGACATATTAGTGCCGAAGCAGACCAGCAGGTTGCGGTTCATCGCCGCATACGGCTGCTCCATCTGATAGAAGGCGCTCTGCGCGACGAACCGCGCGATGCGTCCCGCGTTACTGGTCTCGCCGTCCGCATCACTGCTGGTGGGCTTGCCTTTGACGAGGTCGCCGAGTTCCTTCTGCTCGCTCAGCACCGTGATGTCGCCGGCCGAGGTGGGGATTGTGTATGTGCCTGTGTGCACGGTGGCCGTGGTGCTGGAGTCGAAGTCGTGACCGGCGATGACGTACTGGTATCCCTGCTTCCTGGCCGTGGAGAGCGCCTGCCGGGTCCAATCGCCCTTGCCTTGCCAGGCGATGGGCAGGGAATTGGATGATGCCGGTGCCGCGGCCAGTGCGGATCGTGCGTTCCATGCGCCGGTGCCGACGCCGGCCTGTTCGTACGACCGGACGTTGTTGATCGCGGCATAGGCGGTGATGTCGAATCCGGCCGGCTGCATGACGGCATCGATGCGTTGCCCGGTGTCGGAAGCCAATGCCGTCGGATCGGCTATGGTCTGCAAATCGCTGTGCTTGCCGATGAGGGAGAGTTTGGCGGCGAGTGCATCATTGTCGCGCGGGGTGAGCACTGATGATTGCGTCGCCGCGGTGTTTTCGGTGTCGTCGGTATTGTTGCCGGAGCCGTCGTCTGTGCTGTCATCCGTGCCGCCGCCACCTGATTGTGTAGATTTTGTGTCGGATTCATCGCCGTTGTCATGCACCACCAGCTGGTCGATGGCGTTCTTGTCGGCCTGCTGGCCGGTGTTCATCAACGGCATGACCATGGTGATGGCCATCGGCGGGGTCTGTGCGTTGCGCAATCCCTGGGATGATCTGGTCAGGAAGCTGTGCAGGCGAATCGGCTTGGCGTTCGGATCGACGGTACGGTCCGACCCGGATGACCCGTCAGAAGAGCCCGTGGATTGAGAATCGGTCGCCTGGGTCGCCTGATAGGTGACCAGCAGCGGTTTCGGCCCCCACATCTGCAACGCCTTCAACGCATCGCTGTCGGCCGCCGTGTCGATCTTCACGGAAACCTTCTTGTTCGCCGCGATGGACGGCACCGTGGCCGTGCCGAGAACGGTGCGCACCGGAATTGATACGTCCCCGGTCGCCCAATGCTGGATGTCAGTGCGCGATACGAACGTATATGACGGGTTGTAGGCCACGGTCACCAGGCCCGGTGACGTCGCGGCATACGTGGGATTGGAGATGCTGATGGTGATGTGGTAGCCGGATGTGTCGGTGACCACGGGCGTCGATTCGGTGATCGACAAGGCGGTCGTCTGCGTGGCCGTGTCCGTCTCGTCATCCGCCATCGCCATATGTGCCGGGGCCGGTACCATGCGGCCTGCGAACAGCATCGCGCATGTCAGCAACATGATGGTAAAGAAGCGCCATAGGCGTGTCGTTCGGTGAGATAACGATGGCACGGCCTGACCGTGCTCGGGGCTGTTCGCGATCATCCCTGCTTCATTTTCCTTGCGTAGAGCCAAGCGATCTTGCGTTCATTAGGATAGCTGAGAACGTCATCCAAATCATCGAAATCCACCCAGATGGCGTCTTCGGCTTCATGATCCGGATCGCCCTCCACCGTCAGGTCGCCACCGATCTGGCGCAGCGCGAAATGATGCACGAGCTTATGCACGCGCTGGCTGGTACCGGTGAACCAATAGTCGATGGTGGCAATGGACTCGACCACCTCACCCAGAATGCCGGTCTCCTCGTGCACCTCGCGCACGGCGGTCTGCTGCGGCGTCTCGCCCTTTTCGATATGGCCCTTGGGAAGGCACCATTCGAGATGGCCGTTGCGGGAGTGTCGCGCGATGATGGCCACCCGGCCGCGCTCGTCGAACACCAGGCCGCCGGCCGAGTATTCGCGCACCACCGGGAGCTCCTGAGCGTCCAGCGACGCGAATGTGGTCGGCCCGTCGCCCGCCCGTCGCTGCGGCATCATCGCAGGTGTGGGGAAGCGTGGTTCCGGTGGCCTGACAACGGTTTTCGGCGTGCGCGGAGCCTCGGACGTATAGAGCAACGTATCGGGTTCGAGCGGATTTTGGGTATGGTCGCCCGCAGCATGCGCAAGCATGCGCGCGAGGTCTGCGGGCGTAATCATGACTTCCACCTTACTCAATACCGTGTGCAGGTGGGGTAACGGTATGCTTGAATACGCATAAAAGCGGTAATACTTTATGGAAAGGCCTCGTGTGAATTTCGAAGTTTGGCCGGAAGCCATTGAACTTGGACACCTGTTCGCGGCTCGCGGGTACGAGCTGGCGTTGGTGGGCGGCCCCGTGCGTGACCTGTTGCTGCACCGGCGTTCCCACGACCTCGATTTCTGCACTTCGGCCCATCCCGACGAGTTCGAGCCGATCCTGCGTCATTGGGGACGTGACGGTTTCTGGGATATGGGCCGCAAATTCGGCACTTTGGGTGCGATGCGCCGGCGCGAGGACGGCACCGAAGTCAAGGTGGAGATCACTACGTACCGGTCCGACACGTACGATCCCGGATCCCGCAAGCCCGAAGTCAGCTACGGCGATTCGCTCGAAGGCGATCTGTCCCGCCGTGATTTCACCGTGAACGCCATGGCACTGCGCGTGCCGCAGCTGGAGTTCGTGGACCCGTTCGGCGGCGCCAGCGATTTGGCTAAAGGCGTATTACGCACGCCGGTGGATCCGTATCAGTCCTTCGACGACGACCCGCTGCGCATGATGCGTGCCGTGCGTTTCGTCGCACAGCTCGGGTTCAGCATCGCCCCCGACACGGCTGCCGCCATCAGCGACATGACCGATCGCATCGACATCGTATCCGCTGAACGGGTGCGTGACGAGCTCACGAAGCTGCTGCTGTCCGATCGTCCGAGGGCGGGTGTCGAAGCGCTGGTCGAATCAGGTCTCGCCGATATCGTATTCCCGGAAATTCCCGCCCTGCAGCTGGAAATCGATGAGCACCACCGCCACAAGGACGTGTTCGAGCACACGATGATTGTGCTCGATCGCGCCATAGCGCTGGAGACCGGGCCGGAAGGCCCCGTGCCCGCTCCCGACCTGACGCTTCGCCTGGCCGCGCTGACCCATGACATCGGCAAGCCGAAAACACGCCGGTTCGAGCCCGGCGGCAAGGTCAGCTTCCATCATCATGATGCGGTCGGCGCGAAAATGACGCGCAAACGGCTCAAGGCGCTGCGGTTCGACCATCATCTCGTCGAGGATGTCAGCGAGTTAGTGAACCTGCATCTGCGGTTCCACGGGTATGTCGAAGAACCGTGGACCGATTCCGCCGTGCGACGCTACGTCAAGGACGCTGGTCCGCTGTATGAGCGGCTGAACCGGCTGACCCGCGCCGACGCGACCACTCAGAACCGTCGTAAGGCGATGGTGTTCTCGTCCGCCATGGACGAGATGGAGCAGCGCGTGCGCGATCTCAAGGAGAAAGAGGACTTCGATGCCATCCGGCCGGATATCGACGGCAATGAGATCATGACCATCCTCGGCATCGCTCCCGGCCCGGAGGTCGGCCGCGCATACAAGCACATGCTGGAATACCGGCTCGATAACGGTCCGGTCGACCATGACACCGCGGTGGCCGAGCTCAAGCGGTGGCACGCGTCGCTGTAAACGCGCCCGAGAAACGGTTCGGCGGCTGTCCGCGTAAGGCAGGCAGCCGCCGAATATCGGGGTTTCAGGCCGTCATGACGATGCTGGCCGTCATTCCACCTTTTCATGATCGAGGGCCTTGGGCAAGGTGCCCATTGACTGGACGGGCACGCATCCCTCGAAGTTATCGATGGCGGTGTCGCCGCTCGGCAGGCTGTCCTTGTTGGCCAGATCGTTGAACGAGGCGCCGAGCACCACGTCAATCAGCTTGTCGTCGCGGTCATCCATCACCATCACCGCGTCCGTGAAGTTCGTGTTCAGCGTGTACGCCTCGTTGATGGCGTTCTTGCCGAAATAGATTGTGGTGCGCTCGACCTTCTTGCCCTTGTAATTGTCCCAGCCGGTGACCTTGAACTGGCGGTTCGACAGCGCGGTGCTGACGGCCTTCGCGAAGCCGACGAATTTGGTGCCGTTCAGCACGCGCACCTTGACGTTCGCATAGTTGGAATATGTCTGGTTCTTGCCGTTGGCGTCCTTGGTCGAGCAGGGCACGCGCACGCCGTAATTCGGCTTGACTGCGGACGTGGCCGTTATGCCCAGACCCCCGACATGGAAATAGAACAGTGCCGACACGACCAGGGCGACGGCAAGCACCGCGCCGACACAGGAGAATACGATCTGCTGGCGGCGGCGAATGTAACGCTTGCGTTCCGCGCGTTCGTCATAAGGCTGAGTCATGGGTCCGTCCTTTTCTTACGAGACTGGTACACAGATTAGCGTCACTGTCTGACGCGATAAGACAGGGATGGCAGGACGGTTATGACCGGTCTCGCCGGCGCCTGCGCAGCGATGATGCGGTCCACCGTGGCGGATTGCTCCCATGCGGTGCGAACGCGGCGGGCGACGGCATCGTCCGGTACGAACGCGATGACCGATGGGCCGGAGCCGGAAACGAATGACCGGGATGCTCCGGCGGCCAGGGCGGCTTCGATGGCTTCGCCGCTGCGGGGGTGCAAGGCGACCGCGGCGCGCTGCAGATGGTTGTCGTCGCCGTCTCCCGCGCCCATCTTGTCGAAGGTCGAGTAGACATTCGGCGTGCTCAGTTGCGCACGGTACGCTCCCACCAGCAATTGGCCGGCGAATCCGCGGTCTCGCAGCGTCTGAACGCACGATGAATCATCCTCCAGCGGGATGATCCGCTCGCCGAAACCGGTGCCATGCGCATATCCGCCCTCCAGGCAGAAGGGCATATCGGCGCCGAGCGTGGCGGCGATGTCACGCAGCCGCTCAATCGGCCAGTGCAGTCCCCACAGGGTGTTCACGGCGAGCAATGTCGCCGCCGCGTCGGCGGATCCGCCGCCCAATCCGGCGCCGACGGGAATGTGCTTGTTCACATGCAGCGCCACGTCCGGCTCCCGCCCCGCGGCCCTGGCGATCGCGAACAACGCAAGCACCGCATGGTTGCGGCGCATGTCGCTGCCGCTCGATGCCAGATCACCCAGATGCTCGCCGCTCAGTTCGAGCGAGAACCCGCTGCCGGGGGTCTTGGCGGTCGCCGTCACCACGTCGTTGACACCGATGGCGCAATATATCGTGTTCAGCGCGTGCCGGCCGCCCCATTCCTCATGGGCGGGCCCTACGTGCAACGTCAGATTGGTTTTCGCGGGAACCGTGACCTCCACCAAGTGCAGCGGCCCGGCCGGTGTCATTTCCGCGGCTGCGACATGACGGCGGATGGGCCAATGCGCGGGGACGCTTGGCGAACGCCGCACCTGACCCGGTGTTGCTGACCGTACATTGTCCATTGCTGTGGCGCTCATGATGATGCCTGCCCCTGTTCATGCTGCGATTGCCTCAGCGCCGTCGCCAGAGCGGCGAATTCGTCGATGGTCAGCGTCTCGCCGCGGCGTGTCGGGTCGATGCCCGCCGTGTGGAACACTTCATCGGGCACCATGCGCTTGAGTGCGGCATGCAGCGTTTTGCGACGCTGGCTGAAGGCCGCGTCGACCAACTGGAACGTCAGCTGGCGCAACTGGGGGTCGCGCGGGCCCGCATGCGACTGGACACGGGTGAACCCGGCCAGGGCCGAATCCACGTTCGGCGCTGGCCAGAATACGTGACGCCCGATGTTGCCCACGCGTTCCGCCGAGCCGTACCACGCCAGCTTCACGCTGGGCGCGCCGTAAATCTTCGAGCCGGGAGTGGCGGTCAGACGGTCCGCGACTTCTTTCTGCACCATCACCACGAAGGACGTCAGCATGTCGAATCGTTCCAGCAGCGTCAGGATGATCGGCGTGGCCACATTGTACGGAAGGTTCGCCACCAGGGTGAACGGTTCGTCGCCGCTGAACTGGGGGAGGTCCGCCGACGTGAGGGCCAGCGCGTCCTTGTTGATGACCGTGAGGCGGTTCCTCGCATCCGGCATGTATGTGTCGATGGTATGCGGCAGCCGTTGCGCGACCGGCGGGTCGATCTCGACCGCGGTCATCGTGGCGCCGGTTTCCAGGATGGCCAGTGTCAGCGACCCCAATCCGGGGCCGACTTCCAGCACCCGCGTATCGGCGGTGACCGCGGCCTCGCGCACGATGCGGCGCACTGTTCCGGGATCGATGACGAAGTTCTGGCCGAATTTCTTGGTCGGGCTGATGCCGGCTTCGGCTGCTATGTGACGGATGTCGGCCGCGCCGAGCAGTCGCCCGGCGACTGCGGGTTTCTCGGCGGCTGCGGATGCTCCGGAAGGTGCAGGGGATGGATTCATGTCAGTCATAACGCTCGCTATCAGTACCAGCCGATTTGCTCGGAGCGTTCCCATGCCTTGGACGGGCTGCCATACCGTCGGGCGATATACGCCAGCCCCCAGTCGATCTGCACAGCGCCGTCGTCACGGTAATTTGCGCCGAACTCGGCCATTTTGCTCGCAGGCAGCGACTGCGGGATTCCGTAGGCGCCGGTCTTCGCGTTCTCGGCGTACCACAGCCATCTGGATTCGCGGGTCCACAGCTTGTCGAGGCATGTCCAGTCGTAGCTGGTCCAGCCGCGCTGTGCGGCCGCGCCGGATGCGTAGGCTTTGGCCTGCGCGGCGGTCGGGTGCCATAGGCGTCCCTGCGAGCTGCTGCCGGAGTTGCCGGAGTTTCCCGAGTTTCCCGAGTTTCCCGAGTTGCCGCTATTGCCTGAGTTCCCTGAGTTCCCGGAATTGCCGTTGTTGCCCGAATTCCCGTTGTTCTTGTCGTTGTTTTTGTCATTGTTCGACGTATCATCCGACTTGTTTGCGCCGGACGTGCTGCCGTTCGAGGAGTTGCCATCCGACTTGCCGGTATTCGACTTGTTGCCCGACTTGCCGGCGTTGTCGCTGCCTTTATCTGCTTGCCCCTTGCTGGTGTCGGAAGGTTCGGCGACCTTCTCCGGGCCTACGGCGACGATGGTGTCGAGGGAGATTTTGGTGGTCGTCTCCGAAATCAGCGTTCGAGTCTCTGCGATGCCATCGACATACGTGACGTTATAGACCTGCTTCTTCTCGCCGTCTTCCCCCTGTTGGCGGACCACGGATGTTCCTGGCTTCAACGACTTATCAACAATCGTCTGCGAACCATGGGGAATGGCGACGGTCGTCGTCTCCTGCCCGTGGGTGACGCGCTGAACGCGCAGCACGGTCTTGTCTCCGTCCTTCTCGACACTGACGCGGTCTTCCTTGTTGAGGCTGATGCCTTTGGAATCGAGAATCGACGCGGCGGGGAGCTTGCCATTCGGCGCGACCGACGTTTTGCCGTCGGCGATGACCGTCACCGGGCCGGACTCGTTGATGACGAGGCCGCCGGTGAGCTGGCTGTAGATGTTGTCGATGTCCACGGTGACTTTCGCGGCCTCGTTCTCGTTCTGCTGGAAAAACCCGAGCAGCTGGGAGGCGCTGGTCGCCACGGTCCAGAACGGCACGCGCTGTCCGTCGATGCTGATGGTCGTCTGATATGCGCTGCGGACCGTGACCACGTCATGATTGCTGAGGATGTCGCCGCTGGTGGATTGCACCAGATCATGGGATTTGACGTCGACGCCCCGCTCTTCAAGCAGGCGCGTCACGCTCATGGCATACGTGGTGACGGTCTGGGTGTCGCCGTTGATGCTGAGTGCGATGGTCTTGCGTGCGGCGACGCCGAATGCGACCGTTGAGGCAAGAGCCACGGCGACGGCGCAGATCGCCACCCGAATGCGACGCAATCGAACAAAACGTCGTGGTGTCCACCGCCTGGCCATATGTCATCCTTCCATGAGCTACGGCTAGCATTGTAACCAATCACGATGATGCTTCGCTGGGCATCGCACGACCGTCACCCATACTCCCACATTTGGTACTTTTTGCCCTGCCCGAAGGACTGCCGCGGAGCTACTGGGGTGGCCATATATATCAAAATAAAGAAGAAGGGGGCGGGAGAGAAGGGGATTGTCCCGCCCCCCTGTGGGCAGAGCTAATTGGGGGACGCTCTGCCTTCCAGAAGCCATAAGTTGGGGGAAGGCTTCTGGCACTTACACAAGGTAAGACTATATGTAAACACAGCTTACTACATGTCGACCGTGCATCGCACATGACACGCGGTATGCTGTGCCGCGAGCCTCCTGTCGGGATCGAACCGACGACCTGCCGCTTACAAGGCGGCCGCTCTGGCCATCTGAGCTAAGGAGGCGGACCCCATTCGCACAATGCGGACAGGTGTCATCGAACGATTGACCAGCTTACCAGTTTCACCGCGCTGGTCAATTCAGAATGTCGCAAACCCGTGTTGCGGTTCCCTCCGGCCGGGGTCGAAGATCACAGCGCGACACGGGTCTACGTGGGTGTCATCGTTCATTTGCGGGGCATGACGGGTCATTCGTCATTCGCCGGTCGTCAGCGAGATCGGCTTGCCCGATTCGCCGATCGACGGCATCGTGCCCTTCTGGCCGACTTCGTTTTCCTTCAGGCCCAGCGACGCGATGATGCCGGTCTTGTTGTTCATGCCGGCGAGTGACAGCTGGTTGCGATCCCAGTAATTGCCGTTGATGGTGATGGTCGGCGTGCTCATGACGCCCTTGTTCGAACCGGACACCTGCCACAGTTCGGGGCGCTTCGGCGTGTACAGGTTGATGGCATCCATCCATTTCCTGTATTCGCCGTTGAACGCCTTGTCGGCCACGGACTGCGGTACGCCGGCGTCAATCGCCTGCTGCTTGAGCGCCTTGTTCTTGACCGACTTGTATTCGCTGGCCTCACCGGGCTGGAAGTCCTCGGCGTAGATGTTCGAGATGAACTTGAGCAGGTGATCGGGGTTGTCGTCATTGCTGGCGATGTACAGGATGGCGCCGGTGGCGCGGCTGGAATATTCGTCGGTCGAGTATTCGTCCATGAACGACATCGGGTGGATTTCCAGGTTGATCTGGCCCGCGTCCACCAGCGAGATCAGCGTGGGATCGGTCTGGCGGTTGAACTCGCCGCAGCCGGGGCACAGCGGATCCATGTACACGGCGACGGTGGGGGCGCCGGACACCTTCTTGCCATAGCCTTCGCTGGAGATGAGGATGCCGCCCTTGTCGTCGGCCGCCGATGGCTTGGTCTCGACCTTTTGCAGCTGCTGGTATGCCTGCTCCTCGGTGGTGCTCTTCGCCACGTCGTTCTTGTGAATGGCTCCATAGATGGCGAAGCCGGCGATTGCCACCAGCACGACGATGATGGCGACGACCACTGCGCCGATGATGGTTTGCTGCTTGCGCTCCTTGGCCGCTTGCTCCGCCTTCTCCTGCGCCGCCTTCTCTTCGGCGGCGCGACGGCTTGCCCTGGTGTTGCGCTTCGCGTTCTGATTCTTTTGTGCCACAGTTATCCCTTTCCTGCCGGTTTGTTGCCCATAGTAGTAGAAGGGTTCGCTTTTCCGGCGGCGGGTTGCGCCGTTTGCCGCATGATGGAACGTGACAATGGCTACAAACCGGGCATTGCCGTCGCTCGGCATGCAGCTGGGATGGGGATGTTATGCGACGTTGGAGGGCAGCGGCCACCAGTTGATGCCCTGTCCGAGACCGAGCAGCGTGCACGCTGAGAGTGTAATCACCGCCCATGCGATCCATACGGCGAATTCACGCCCGGAATGTTGGGCGGATATCGCGGGAGCGGTTTCGTTGTCGGACGATTCGGGGAGCATGCCTGCGCCGCTGGAGCCCGCGGGCCGGTTGAGACCGAGCAGGGTGCCGGTGCCAAGTCGCAGCATGGTCGGTGCGGGCGCCAGCATACCGATGATCCAGCTGATCGCCGCGCAGATGGCCAGAGCCAGACCTGACGGGGACACGGGGGAGGCGGCGATGATGGGTACCACAATGGTGATGCCGCCTATGGCGAACCGCGTGTTTACGACCGGCAGACTGAAGATCAGCGTCGCGAGGGTGGATCCCAGCGCCAGCGTCGCGACGGCGAGCAGCCCGCGCCCTATTGCCGCAGGCAACCCCCTGAGGGCGTGCCATGGCAGCGTGATGATGCGCATCGCGGTGTCGCCGGCGCTGTGTGTGCCGCCGCGTCTGTATTCGCGTTGCAGCTGGGCGTCTGTCGAATAGCCTACCGTCAGCAGCAGCCAGCACAGCAGCGTGGCTGCGACCATTGCCGCCAACGGCATGCTCGCGGCCATTGCGGCTATGGGCGCTGCCCATGCGGCGAGCAGCGGCGTGCCTTGACGCAGATAGGTCTGGCGCTTGATGTCTGCCGGGTTCATGGCCATCGGCGGCATGGCCTGCGCTGTCGGCATGGCTTGCATGGACGGCTGGAATTGCGCTGCTGGCTGGAGCTGTGCGGGCTGGCCGGGTTGCATTGCGGTCGTCGGCGTTGCGGCTTCATCAGGGTCGGCGAAGATCTGCTGGGGGCTCATCGGCGGCATGGTCATGGTGGGGATCTGCTGGCGCCCCGACCACACTGGATCATCCATCGCCAGGGTTGCCGCGGTGTCGGCGGATGATGACGGCTCGATTACGGCCGTTGCTCCGGTCATGTCCGCATCGTCCGTGGGTAGGGCCGTCGTCGGCTGCGGTTGCATGGGCATGGTTCGTCCGACGCTGACCGTGGAATCGAATGGCATGGTGGAGGTGGGCAGAACCGATGTCGGCTGTGGGCGCAACGATTCGGTCGCTTCGGTGCCGACCGGCATGGTCGGCGGCATAGGTGGGGTGAGGCGGGACATCGGCGCCGTCTGGTCGTTGCCGGGTGCCTGAGAAGACGCGATATTTCCCGGTAGCGGTGCTCCCCGGAGCGGTACGGTTCCGTCCGAGGTTCCGGCATCTGCTCCTGTCCCGATTGATGGTATCCGTCGAAGACTGGCGGATGCAGCGTCAGCGGCTTGGCCGGCGTTTGGGAGCCTCGGAATCGGCGGAACCGTCGCATACGGTGAGGGCGCCGATTGTCCGATGATCCGCTGCAAAGCGGGCCGAACGCCGGGCATCGCGGTTTGCCTTGGCATTCCTGCCTTGGTGACGGCTGCAGTCGGCTTCTCACCTGATTCGGCCGGCTCATGCGGGCTCCATAACAGACGCGGGTTGCGCAGACCGGTATGGTCAAAAGGGCGCATCACATCCGTCTGACCGGATTGCGCGGCGTCATCGTCGTACTGCTGCCAGGCGCCGGGGTTGAACGCGTCCACGGTGATCGCCTGCAGCAGTTGCTCCGGAGTGCAGCGCTTGCTGCGATCCGGGTTCAGCGCCGCACGGAACGCCGTCATGGTGGTGGCGGGAAGACCTGTGAGGTTCGCGTTGCCGGACGCCTCGCGTTCCAGCACCGCCATCATCGGCTTGGTGCCGAAAACGGGCTCCCCGGTTGCCGCGAATGCCAGCACCGACGACACGGACCACCAGTCCGTGATCTCATCGGATTCGGTTCCCTCGATAATCTCCGGCGCGATGAACCCCGGCGTTCCCATCACCAGGCCGGTGCGCGTCACATGGCTTTCGCCTTCGCCCATGGCGATGCCGAAATCCACCAGAACCGGGCCGGTCGCCGAAACCATCACATTGGTCGGCTTGATGTCTCGATGCACGATGCCCGCCGCATGAACCGCCTTGACTGCGTCCATCAGCTTGGATGCCAGTCGTTCCAGGTCATCGGCGACGTATGGCCCATTCGCGGCGACGTCGTCGCGCAGGTTTTTGCCCTCGATCAGCTCGGTGACGATGAACGCCAGCGAATCATCCAACTCCATGTCCACGATGCCGCACACGCCGGGATGATTGACTTTCTTCAACGCCATCGCCTCTCGGCGCAACCGCTCACGTGCCGTGATCTGATCGCGCGCGGACGCCGTCGAACGGTCATCGGCGAGCGAATCGCGCAATATCTTCATCGCGTATTCCTCGCCACCGTCATCATGCACGCGCCAGACCGATCCCATGGCTCCGGATCCCAGCCGCGACATCAGCGTGTAGCCGCCGACCAACGCTCCGGGCTCCAAATTCAACGCATCGCTCATACCCTCCTATCCTACTCACCGCCCTGTGCCCGTTCTCTCTACCCCTGATATTCCTCCTTCCCCTGCTGTCCCCTCCGATACTCTCTACCCCCCTGATATCGTTTGCGTTTCTAAGTGCGCGCCGGAACGTCGACTGTGCGCACTTAGAAACGCAAATGGGCCGGTTTGCGTTCTTAAGTTCGCGCACTTGTCGTTTCGGCGCGCACTTAAGAACGCAAATGTGTCGTCACAGCCGTTGATGCCGCCGCGACGCGCCGAGTTATCCACAATCGCCTAGCCTTCGACCACATACCCCGGATTCGCTTGCGCAGCGGCGGTCCATATTGTCATCATCAACATATGAGACAGCACAAGCATCTAGACGATCTGATGAACCGGGCGGGAATGGACGGGCGATGCTGTTCCGCGTCCAGCCCGGCGGAACGACAGGCGATGCTGCGGCGAACTCGTTGCGGCGATGTCGTGCGGCCATTTCGCAGCGTGTACGCGCGTCGTGAATACTGGGATGGTCTGAATCCCATTGAGCAAGCGTCACATGTCATTCGCGAAATGGCGAGACGGCATCCCGAGCGCGTATTCGCCGGACTGAGCGCGGCGGTCATCTACGGGTTCGAGCACTCATGGACGTTGCATGACGAGCCATACGTGTACATCGCGACTGACGGATTCACCAAGTCACGTCGGTCGTACCACCGGCTGCGGCGCATCTCGGTGCGTAGATCCGATATACGGGAGGACTGCCATGTGGTCCGTTTGTACCGGCCTCGCGGTGATGGAGCAGCACAGGACGGGTCGAATACCTGGAGTCAGGTGAGCAAGTTGGCTGACCGGATCGCCCACGAACGGGCATTGCGTGACAATGTATGTATCGGCGAGGTACGTGTGACCAGTCCGGCAAGAACCTTGGTGGACTGCGCGCTCTTGTATCCGTTCGAGCACGTGCTGTCGATGTTCGATTCCGCGTTGCGCCGGGGGCTCGTGACCCGCGAGGAGATCGTCGCCGTCTGTGATGGTCTGCGAGTGGATTGTGGGCCGGTATTTCGTCTGCTGCATTATGCGGATGCTCGCAGCGAGAACGGAGGGGAGTCGTTCTGCCGGGCTGTATCCATCGAAGAAGGGTTTGTTCCTCCGCAATTGCAGCATACGTTTTACAGCCGCGTGACCGGCAAGGAGGCGGGCCGGGTCGATTTCATCTGGCATACGGAAGATGGCCGCATCATCGTGCTGGAGTTTGACGGTATGCAGAAATACATCGATCCAGAGATGACGTCGAACCGGGATGTTCGGCAGGTGGTCCGTGACGAAAGGCAGCGCGAACAGGATCTGAAAGAGGCCGGAGTGAGCGTTGTGATACGGACGAATTACATCGAAGTGGTCCAGCGCGCGCCGTTCGTCATGAAGCTGATGCAGGCCGGTGTGCCGCGTGCTGGGGCGCACCCGATATTCGAGCATGCCGATTGAGCCGGAAGCGCCGTTGCGTTCCTAAGTTCGCGCCGGAACGACAAGTGCGCGAACATACGGACGCAAATGGCCCTGTTTGCGTCCCTATGTGCGCACGGTCGTCGTTTCGGCGCGCACTTAGGAACGCAAAAAGAGGAGAGGACTTGGGGAGGGGAGAGGCGGGAGATGGATGGGAGGAGGGGGACTGAGATGAGGCCGGAGTAAGGATAATGCCGGCTGCGGGATGCCGGTTGAAGGCCCGTCGATGTTACGTCCGCGTTTCAGACGCGCGTGTTGACGTGTTCCAGCGGACGTGTATAGTAGTACGTGGCTCAACGAAGAGAGTCTTCAATGAACCGAAGGAAAAAGAACGCTGCGGTTTGATGTTGCCAGTGCAGGGACTGATGATCAAGGCATAGTAATCCCTTTACAACGGATCGTGAGGCACGTACCTGCCTCTGAAAGGATGAATATCATGGCAGAAGTCGTATTCGACCACGTCACTCGTATCTACCCGGGCAACGATAAGCCCTCTGTGGATGATTTGAACCTTGACATTAAGGACGGCGAGTTCCTGGTGCTGGTCGGCCCGTCTGGCTGCGGTAAGTCCACGACTCTGCGCATGCTGGCCGGCCTGGAAGAGGTCAACAAGGGCCGCATCCTCATCGGTGGCAATGATGTCACCACGATGCAGCCGAAGGACCGCGACATCGCAATGGTCTTCCAGAACTACGCTCTGTACCCGCACATGACCGTCGCCGACAACATGGGCTTCGCCCTGAAGATCGCCGGCACCCCGAAGGAAGAGATTCGCAAGCGCGTCGAGAAGGCCGCTGAGATCCTGGATCTGACCGAGTACCTCGACCGCAAGCCGAAGGCTCTGTCCGGTGGTCAGCGTCAGCGCGTGGCCATGGGCCGTGCAATCGTTCGTGAGCCGAAGGTCTTCCTCATGGATGAGCCGCTGTCGAACCTCGACGCCAAGCTCCGTGTGCAGACCCGTACGCAGATCGCTGCCCTGCAGCGTCAGCTCGGCGTCACCACCCTGTACGTGACCCACGATCAGACCGAGGCTCTGACGATGGGCGACCGCATCGCCGTCATCAAGCTCGGCGTCCTGCAGCAGGTCGGCGCTCCGACCGAGCTGTACGATCGCCCGGCCAACGTCTTCGTCGCTGGCTTCATCGGCTCCCCGTCGATGAACATCAACACTCACCCGGTCGTCAACGGCAAGGCGAAGATCGGTGAGGACACCGTCGACCTGCCCGCCGAGGCCGTCAACAAGCTGACCGCTGAGGATGGCGGCAAGATTGTCGTCGGCTTCCGTCCCGAGGATGCCACCCTGGCCACCCCGGACGATCCGAACGCCTTCTCGCTGAAGGTTCAGAACATCGAGGATCTGGGCTCCGACGGCTACATCTACGGCACCATCATCACCGATGGCTCCGCTGCCGAGGCGTCCACGATGATGTCCGACCAGAACAAGCTCACCACGATTCGTGTGAACCCGCGTGCGCTGCCGAAGATCGGCCAGACCGTCAAGATCAAGATCGACCCCTCCAAGATGCACCTGTTCGCTCCGTCGACCGAGTTGCGTCTGAACTAGTAGAGGAACTAGCAGATACTTGGTATGACTTCGGTCATGCCAACCATTAAACGAGGCGATTCTCTTCCTCTCTTATGGCCTCGTTGGAAAAGCCCTGCATAGCTGCGGGGCTTTTCTTTTTGCCCAGAAAGACATACGCTAACCGGCCCCCGCAAATGAACTTTTTGTTCTTTTGTCCCCGTTGTCTATTTAGAAGTGCAACATCCTTGTTTGTCTTGCAAGTTTAGCAGCTCGTCGGCGAATGCCTCGGCGGGCGTGCGGTGGCCGAGCACGCGCATGGGACGGTTGTCGGTCTCGTCGACGATCTCCTGGAGCCCTCTTGCCATACCGGGTTCGATGATCGTGCGTTTGGGCAGGTAACGGCGGATGATGCCGCTGACCGGCAGCGGCGACCAGCCTCTACCCGGCCATTCGTCCACCCGCGCCCACAGGCGGCCGAATGACAGGCGGTATGGCTTGCGCGGCTTCGCCCTGCGCCGGTCGGCCTTGCGCTGCGCGGGGCCGGCGATGTAGTAGCGGCCCGTCCACGGGCCCGTCTTCAGACGCTTCGGCCGGTACGGCCGGTAGGACTCGCTCTCGTTGGACGGGAACCACGTGTTGCGCCTGATCTCCCTGCTGATGCCGGACGGGCCGCGTCCCAGCAAACGGGCCATCTTCCTGACGCTCGTGCCGTTGCCGACCTCGATCTGGATGACCTGGCGTTCCTCTTCCGACAGGTGCGAATATACTTTCCCCATAGGTGCAACATCCCTTCGGACTGGTTATCTGGACAATCTCCAATAACGGGTGTTGCACTTTCAATTAGACAACGGGCCAACTTCTTGTATAATTGTATGCAGTGACCTCCCGAAAAAGGGATTGCGAATCTATGAGGGGAAACAATGGGCTCGAAATCGAAGTTCGTCCGTTGCGGGTTTAACGGAGGAACAGAACAGGAATCTGGAAGGCAGCGCCATGCCTTGAAGCGTTGCCTTGCTCCGGTTATTGCTGTTTCCTTGTCCATCGTGTGCATGGTGCCTGCAGCATATGCTCAGAATATAGACGATGTGAGTAGCTCTCCTAACGCCGTAATTTCTGGGGGGGGGATAATACTGTCGTAGCTGCTCCTTCTGCTCGCAATGTCAACGTTGACGATAAGACGTCAGAAGAGGCCAATACATCAAACGGTGCGCCAACACCTTCCGAATCCTCAAATGGCGCGACAGACAATAAGGCGGACGACTCAGCAGAAGCTACCGCTGGCAATTCCGCTAATGATGGAGCCCAAACTCAGGTTCCAAACGATGCTTCTTCTCAAGATGCCAAGAACGATTCCTCAAATGCGACGGATCAATCGCCGGCGAAGGCCAATGTGCAGGTCGCCGCGACGGCGCTTGGCGGCCGTGACTTTGAAGGCCAGGTCACCAAGAAAATCAACGACAAGACCTACATCCTGATTGGTAACGAGCAGCAGCTGCGTGCGATTGGTTCTGGCAAGAAGGTTATTGGCCGTATCAACAAGGTCACGCAGATCTGCACGCGACAAGGACCCCTCAATTATCAGTGGGTGGACGGCACGCCGTCTTCCGAATACGCCGGTGACGCCGATCTCTCCCGTTCAGATACTTTGCGCGATGCTGATGCCTCCGACCACGACAGGGAATGCACGGCGTTAAACGTCGACAGAACCCGCACCAAGTATTACGGCGTGGGTGCTGGTGGCACGCAAACGGACTACTCCGCTGCCAACACCGGCCTGACCTATTCCGCAGACGCCAACTACCTGATCTTCCGTAACATCGACCTGTCCAAGAACGCGGCCGATACCAACAACACCGAGTGGACTCCACTCATGTTCTCCGGCACTATGCTCGGTGCGGTCTCCAATGACGGCGACACCGCAGCCAGCCTGTGGAAGGCTGTTGGTGCCGATGGCGCAAGCGTGGTTCACGCTACCGCAGCTCGGCCGGTCATCAGCCATGTGGTCGTCAATCAGAAAGATATGGTCTCTAATGTCAAAGGCGACCAGCTGGATGTCAGCAAGCGGCAGGGCATCGGCTTCTTCGCCTCGATCACGAACACGACCAAGATGAACAACAACAGTCTGGGCAGCGCCGGTACGGCCGTGGTGTCGAACCTCAAGCTGCAGGATGTGTCGGTAACGAATCATACGAGTGAATCGTATATTCCGCCGACCTTGCTCGGTATGCTCACTTCGGCAGTGGGATTACTGCTCGACACACTGTTGAAGGCGTTAAAACTATTGACATTCGGACAAGTAGATCTTGACCTCAATCTTCAAGGTCTGCTCACCCTGCACAAAGACAATCCTTCCAACCTCGCCACGGGTGCATTTGCCGGCCGTATCTACGGGGACACCAAGGTTACGGACTGCGAGGTAGCAGATGTTTCGGTATCTAGCGTAAGCCGTATGACCGGTGGTTTCGTGGGATATGTTGAGGGCGCAACCCGATACGATGCAGTCTCCGGCATCGTAGGAGCGCTCACCAAGTTACTCTCGAAGATTCTGAACGTCATCCCGTTCCTCGGGCTGGGCGATTTGGTGGACTGGTTGCTGTCCGGCACGCTCGGGCTGAATGCCTTGATTCCGGCTGGCTACTACAACCCGGTTATCTCGAATAGTTCGGTGAACGGGTTCAAAAAGAACGTGGTGATCGGCAACAAGGACAACCCGCAGGCCGGCGGCTTTGTCGGTGCGCAGATTGGTGCAATCATTGAGAACTCTTCGGTGACGAGCACGAATGGTTTCACCGTGCGGGCAACGCAATATGCCGGTGGTTTTGCCGGAGTAAGTCGCAACGGCAACGTGGGTGGTCTGCTCGATTCGCTTGGTATTGATTTGCTGTCTGCGCTGCGTCCGCAGAGCCTCATCGAGAACAGTGACCTGACGGTAAACGGTGACGATAAGATCACCGTGCAGGCCGAAGACTACGCCGGCGGCTTCAACGGTGCCATGGCCAATGCCTATGCGGTCAATAATTCGATTACGGCTTCGGTCGCCGTGACTGCCGACAGATCCCACGCCGGAGGATTCACCGGATTCGCCTCCGTGGGATGGGGCCTGGAACTCGGTACGGACGATACCACGAAGGCATCGCTGTTGAAACAGCTCACCAAGGCTGTGACTAAATTGCTGAGCGGCAGCAATAACGGTGCAGGAGAACTGCTATCCATCGTCGGTGTGAATCCTTCTGCGATTCTCGGTACACAAATGAAGGGTTCCTTCACAGTTGCTGCCGGCGGTGATTACGCGGGCGGCCTTGTGGGTGAAGGTTCGGGTACGGTGATCGGTGATTCCTCGCAGAACCGCCTTCAAAAACTCACATTCTGGAAGTACAACAATCGTCGTGACTTCCCACAGCAGCGTTCCACCACCATAGAAGGCCTTGAATCGGTCACGGCCACGGGCTCCTACGCGGGTGGCATCGCCGGCAATCTGCAACCGACAACGGTAGCTGGGTTGCTCAACAGTGTGGTGAAAATTGGCGATATTGCCATGCTCAAGAAGTTCGACCAGTTTGCCGCGTTCACCGTGGAGAACATGTCTGTCACCGCTCCGGCATCCGGCCTGACAGTGACGGCTGGTTCATATTATGCAGGCGGTGCCATCGGATGCGCCACCGGCGGCGACGTGACCCACACGAACCTTACCAATCTGGCCACGGTCTCGGCCAAGGGAGAAGCCGGCGGTTTTATTGGCTTCTCTGGACCAGGCGACGCCATCGGCGCTGGCGGTCTCAATGTGCTCGGGCTTATCAAGCTTTCCGGTCTGCTATCGGTTGCCCAATATTCTTCGGTTGCAGTCACTGCATCGAACGTGAACGGCATCTCTGGCGGATTCACGGTTGCGGCAACCGGCAAGAACAAGAACAACGAAACAACCGATTACGCTGCAGGCGGTTTCTATGGTCAGGCCAACAGCACCAAGACCCGGGAAAGCCATGTGACAAACCTCAAATCGGTCACAGCCGATACCAGCACGTCCGATGGTGTGGCAGGCGGTTTCGTGGGCTTCTCCACCACCGGCGGCCTCGCCGACGCGCTCAGCAACGCAGAAGATTCCAGCGTATTGGATGGCCTGATCAAAGGCGGCCTGCTGTCCGTGAACGACCTGCTCGGTGCCGTACCGTATCTGATTCCAAGTTATACGGATACCACCGTGACATACGTCAACGGCGGTTATGTCGAAGGCGATATCGCGGGCGGCTATGCGGGAAACTTCCAAAGCGGCAAGGTCAACCAGTTCTCCGAAACCGCTCTCAAGAACGACTCAACGCTGGCCGGTGTACAGTCCCGCGTGCAAACCAACCCCGTGGCCGTTGTCAACCTTGACCATGTGACCGGCGGCGCATACGCAGGTGGTTTCGGCGGCAAGGTTGTCTCCGGTGCGCTCGCTTCGGCTGGCAACGGCGGCCTGAGTTTGCTCGGCAAATTCGGTACGGTGGATCTCGCCAACCTGCTGCAGGTGGTGCAGGGCTATGTGCCATTCATCTCCTACGCGGGTGTGCATTCCGATGCCACCACCGTGGAGGCAACTAGCGGTAACGGGATTTCCGACCCGGACGATCCCGGCTTCACCGTCTCCGCCACCCGACTTGACCAATCCGATACGCAATCCGGTTCCGCCGGCGGCTACATCGGCTACGGTTCCGGCGTGCAGGTATCCCATTCCAGCGTGACCCAACTGCGCCACACCGACGTCAAGGCACCGAAGAATCTGGAAACCACCGGATCCATCGACGACACCTATCTGAGCAAAGACAGCTCGTATGCAGTCACCGCCGCTCGGTATGCCGGCGGCTACATCGGCAAAATGGACATCGGCTCGGCGGCGGCCGTGGGCGGTGGCCTGAGCCTGCTCGGCCAGAAAGTCAATCTCAACGATGTACTCAGTGTGCTGGATGTCGTCGTCTCGACGATTGAACACTCCGATGTGACTGGCGGCATCGGCGGATACTCCGTTCTGGCCAGCGCCGCAGATCATAGGAATGCCAACAATGAGCCCGATCCACTGGGTATGGCTGGTGGTTTCGCCGGAGACATCGAAGGCGGCCACATTCAGGACTCGAGCTCTCATGAGTTCGTATACATCATCGGCCAGGTTTCGGCCGGCGGTTACGTGGGCGCCATGCAGCCGGGAGCCGTGGCGAACGTGCTTGGTGACGGCAGCGTGCTCAAGAAGCTTGTCAACCTCGACGACCTGCTCTCGCTCGTGCAGGACTTCGTGCCGACGATTCGCAACAGCTCGACCGATGCCGCAGTGTGCGGCGGCGCGGTGCGTGCCCAGGCGGCATCGGATACGACCACACGCCGCGGCATGGCCGGCGGCTATGCAGGTCGTAATCGTGGCGGTCATATCTGGGGCAACAACACAGCAGCGTGGAAGCAGGAGAATACCGGCGGCAAATACAACGGGCCGCAGCGCGTAGCCTACGCCGCGCGCATCCGCAGTGTATACGGTGTCGAAATCGCCGGCGGTTACACCGGCTTCATGGAGGCGGCCGATACCGCTCAAGGCGGTTCGCTCTCCTTGCTTGGCGGTCTCATCAAGGCCGGCAATCTCGCCGGCGTGCTGTCCGTGGTCTACCCGACCGAGGAGCACACGAAGGTCACCGGTCCGCTGCGCAATATGAGCTACGACCAATGGAAGACGTGGGTCGACAACATCGGCAAGTACGGTGCGTATGGCAAGGAATTCACCGATGTAGCTACGGGCGATGGTGCGGGCTCTGTTACTGATCAGGATTCCCTGGACAAGTTCCTCGAATCCTACATCTTCGGATTCAACGTCGTCGCCGGTCGTGCGGAGTATAAGACTGGCGCGAACTTGCATGATTCCGGCGTCGCCGGCGGACACGTCGGCCTGATGCGCACCGGTACGATCACCGATGGCCAGTCGATGGACGTCAAGACCGTCTCCGCCATGCGTGCGGCAGGTGGCTACGCGGGCACGATGGAATCCGGCTCGGCATCCTCGTTCGGCTCCATCCAACTATTCGGCGACAAAGGCATCAAACTTGATCTGGGTCAGATGCTCGACGTGGCACAGGTATTCGTGCCAGTCATCAAATCCTCGAGCGTGGCCGGCTACCGCAAGGGTATGAAGGTCGTGGCCACCGGCGAAGACATCACGCACGGTACCGGCAACGCCGGTGGCTACGTGGGTCTCGCGGTCGGCGGCCAGATCTGGGGCGATCTCGACCAGAACGGCCAGAAGCTTGCCGATGGGGCCACTGCTGACAAGGCGGCCGGTGCCAACGTTTCCAACCTGCGCAAGGTGGGAGGGCGCAACAATGTCGGCGGATTTATCGGCGTGGCCACTGCCGGTGCGGTTGCGGATGTGGACACCAATGCGTCCGAGGGATTCCTGCAAGGAATCCTCGACTCGCTGGTATCGAACCCGGCAAGTCTGGTCAGCGTATTGCAGGCCACGGTTACGACGATTCGCGGTGCACATGTGAGCTCGGATGACCCGGCATGGGGATACACGGTCAATGGCGCATATGAGAGCAGGGACGATAAGGGTAATACCACAACCAAGTATGCCCTGAACGCCGGCGGTTTCGCTGGTTCGTTGCAGGCCGCGATCCTCGGTGACAAGGATTCCGCCAAAGGCACCGGCAGTGAAGCGGATCCGAACAATGATCCGGCTTCTCTTACTGTTAACGGGCTGCGCGCTGTTGAAGGCGGGCAATACGCCGGTGGCTTCTTTGGCCTTGCTGATATATCCAGCGTCGCTTCCGTCGGCGGCGGCGAGGCCGGCGATAAGCAGAATACCAACCTGCTGCTCAAACTGCTCAAGGTCGGCAACGTGGGCGTGCTCGAAGCATTCCGCACCTTCATCTATGACGGTCAGGTCAACGGTGTGAGCGACGGCATCCAGATTGTCGCCCATGATTCCACCACGAAGGGCATGCTTGACTCGAAGCGTTACACCGGTGCGGCCGGTGGCTTCGGCGGTGGACTGATCAATGGCTCCGTCAAGCAGTCTGCGGTCACCAACCTCAACAGTGTGACCGGCGTGAACTACGTGGGCGGCTTCATCGGGCATCTTGGCAAATCCGGCACGGTCGCCGCCGACAATGCACAACTCGGCACAGATGCGCTCAATCTGCTTGGTGCCACGGCCGGCGTACTTGACATCTGGGGCTCGCACGTTGGCGATTCGCGCGTCACCGGCATCCCGGACGGTTATACCGTCACCGCCACACACCATGGCGACACCTACGGCAAAGCCACCGACAAGGCTACCGGACGCGAGGTCGCGGGCGGATTCGTCGGCTACGCGGACTTGGCCCGAGTGAAGGGCTGCACGGCCGGCAATCTCAAGAAGGTCACCAGCGGCGAGATCGCCGGCGGATTCGTCGGCGAAACCAGCCGTGCCTATTTGGTTGACGCGAAGGTCAACTCCGTACTTGTGGAACTGCTGCTGCAAGTGGTGAACGCGCTGGTCAAGCTCCTGTACCTCGACAAGGCGGAACAGGTCGGCGTCATCGATTTAGGCAAGTTCTCGGCCATCTTCGGCAAGGTATTCAATCTCAAGGTGCTTTCGGAAGGCAACGTGCTGTACGTGAACCTGTTCGGACTGAAGGTGAGCGTTGCTCTGTCCAAGGCTGATGATGAAAACCAGCAGCAGACCGACGTGGCGATTGTCACCATCGGCGATAGTGTCATCAAACTGCCTTGCAGTAAAGACGGCATTGATATGAATGGGTCGGGCAGCAACCTGACCGTCCAGCTCATCAAGGGCAACCGTACTCGCGTGGAACAGTCCACTGTAACGGGCATCGCCAGTGGCTATGACGTGTTCGGCGGAGGGGCAACTCAGGATACCGACGGTGTGAAGGATCTTTCCACAGGCTACACGGGCGGCTTCGCCGGACTGAACGACGAGGGTGTGCTGGCAGACGACCACATGGTCTACGCCGACACGATCCGCGGTGCCAGCGGACTGGTCGACCCGTTCTCGAACACCAAACTCAAGTCCGTATGGGACTTCAACACCATGAGCGACATCCTCGGACCGGTCGATGCCGGCAAGGGCGGCAAGGCATACAACACCTATCGCATTTACCGCAAGGCGGCCGCGAACGCTAGTGAGGCCCGTACCTCCGCACAGGACGGCAACAAGATCTTCTCGCAGAAGAACACGGCGGACGATGCGCTGAACACCGGACTCGATCGTTGGGAAGTGAAGCTGTTCGACGTGGTCAACACATACGACAGCAGCGCTGTGCACAGCTCCGCATCCGGCGACGCCGGCACCACTTGGGTCGGCATTAAGGACGCCGTGGTCAACTCCACGGACGGCAGCACCAAGACGAAGCTCGATGCCTACCAGTCCCCGGCCAAGGCCGTGCTCATGCTCGACGCGACCGTGACCGACAACAACGGCGGACTCACCCCCGAACCGGACGACGGCCAGGACCCGTGCGGCAAGGACGGTTGCCGAACCATTGACCTGACCGTCCAGAAGGTATGGAAGGACGGCAACCTCGAACGGCCGCAGTCGGTCGAACTGAAGATCGCCGCGCACTATACCGATGGCAGTGGCAATACGGTGACGCCGCAGACGATTCAATGCTTCGGCGCGGATTGCACAACCGTGACGCAGAAGAATCCATGGACGGTGACGTTGGACTCCTCCGATGCCTCTTCCTGGAGCAACACCTGGCGCAAGGTGATTCAAGGACTGCCGGTCGCATTCGTGGATGGACAGGATGCCAACGGCAAGGACATCGTGCGTTACTACACGTACACCGTGGAAGAGACCGCCGTGACCTATAAGGACGGCGATACCACCAAGACCATCAAGCCCGCGGAGGCCGGATACCAAGTATCGGTCTCCTACAACACCAAGGAACGCGTGGCCATTGTTACCAATGTGGCGTTGCTTCCGGATACGGGAGGCGCGGGCACGATGTGGTTCCTGATGTTCGGCTTGCTGCTTATGGGAGCTGGCGTGGTCTGGTACGTGCGTAATCAACGCGTTCAATCCGGCACAGTCCGCTCGGGCTCCAGCCGTATACGAAAGCGAGGTGCCCATGCCTCGTGACGACCACATAGACAAACCGTACCTGCCAAACAGAAAAGATTTCCATCTAGAGAAAGGAACAGTAATGAAGTCACTGATGAAAAAGGTTTTCGCTGCCGCCGCGGCGATTGCCACCGTATTTGGATTGGCTGCGACGACAGTCGCCACGGCCAACGCAGCGGGTGGTAATGCCACGCTGACGGTCAGCACTACTGACGCGAAGTTCGCCGGTAAGACCGTGAACGCCTACAAGATGTTCTCCGCCACCGTGAGCGGTGACGGCCAGGCTGTCTCCTACACGTTGACTGACGAGTGGAAGCCGTTCTTCAAGAACTCCACTGCTTCCGGACTAACTGATGTTACCGACGCGAACATCAACGATAAAGCAAACGACTACGTATCCAAGCTGACTGGTAATGCCTTGGTTGCTTTCGCTACCAAGGCATCGAACTGGGCGCAGACCAAGGCCAACAACATCACGGTTGGCGCGACCGCTACGGTATCTGCCGATGCCTCGAACGGTAAGTACACTGCGACGTTCACTGGTCTCGACTACGGCTACTACGTGGTCGCTGTGCCGGGTGCGACCTTGGCCAACGCCAGTAGTCAATACGCCACGCTAGTTTCCGTTCATAGCACCAGTGTGACTGCCGAGATTAAGGGCAACCTGCCTACCGTCGACAAGAAGGTACAGGTAAACGGCACTGGTAAGGACGCCACCGACGCGAAGATCGGTGATACCCTGACCTTTACCCTGACTTCCACCATTCCGGACATGTCCGCCTATAGCACCTACACCTTCAACTTCAAGGATACGTTGTCTAAGGGCCTCACCTTTGGACAAGTCACTTCCGTTAAGGTCGAAGGTGCGAATAGTCCACTGACCGTGAACACTGACTACACCGTCACCACTCCTACGGCCTCCAACAACAATACGCTTACTGTCGCCATGAAGGACTTCAAGACCAAGCAGCAGGTCAATGCCGGCAAGAAGATCACCGTCACCTACACGGCCACGTTGAACAAGGATGCTGTTGTGGGCGGTGCTGGTAACGTCAACTCCGCAACGATTCAGTACTCCAACAACCCGAGCACCAATGGCACCGGTGAGTCCGAACCCAGCAAGGTTCGCGTCTTCACTTATGGCTTCACCGTCGATAAGTACACTGGTGACCAATATACTGATGCCGCTACTCGACTTGCTGGTGCTAAGTTCACACTCGCACCTAAGAACGGCGACCCTATGAGCTTCGTGCAAGTCAATGCCGGTAGTGCGACCGCGAACGCTGTATACCGTGTAGCTAAGGCTGGTGAGACAGGTACTACGACTATCACCACTCCTGAAAACGGTAAGGTTGACTTCCAGGGACTGAAGAACGGCGAGTACACGCTCACCGAGACCGAAGCGCCGGCCGGCTACAACAAGCTCGCCAGCGCCATCGGCGTGAAGGTTGATGGCCGGAACGACGGCACTGACAACACGGATGCCACCGTCACCATCACCTACAACAACGACAATGGCAGCGTCTACGGCGAGCACGCATCGAACGGTGTCATCCCGGTCCAGAACAAGTCCGGTGTTACCCTGCCTGGCACTGGTGGCATGGGTACCATCGCCTTCACGGTGATTGGTGTGCTGGTCATCGCGCTCGGCGTTGCCTGGACTCTCAAGCGCAAGAACGCCTGACGAGCATGGCCGTGTTTTGGGCGTGAAGGGCACACACCCGCTACGCCCACAACACGGTTTCCTCGCGAAAAGAACGCTTGATGAAACGACTGCGCAACATCCTGCCCTTACTGGTCATTCTCGGTGGAATGCTCATTCTGTTCTATCCGACGATCAGCAACTTCCTCATTATGTGCAACGCCAGCCGCGCCGTAAATAACTACGACGCCAGCGTTGAAGCATTGAGCCAGGAACAGTACCAGAAGGTGCTGGATGCTGCGCACGCCTATAACGAAAAGCTCGCCCAGAACGATGCGGGAGAGACCGACGCTCTTGCCAGTGCCGTCAATTCCGCATCCACGGACGAGGAATACAACAGTCTGCTCAATATTGACGGTGACGGCATGATGGGATACATCACTGTGCCTAAGCTTGAGGAGACCTTGCCGATTTATCACGGCACTTCCGAGAAAGTGTTGCAATCCGGCATCGGACATCTCGAACAGACCTCACTGCCAGTTGGTGGCGCGTCCACTCATGCGGCGCTGTCTGGCCACCGGGGCTTGCCCACGGCAAAACTGTTCACGGACTTGAACCTTATGAAAAAAGGCGACAAGTTCTACATCACAATACTTAAAGACACGTATGCGTATCAGGTCGATAAGATCACTACCGTTCTGCCGACCGATACCAAACAACTGGCAATTGAGCCCGGCAAGGATTTGGTCACGCTCATCACTTGTACGCCGTATGCGGTCAATACGCATCGGCTGCTGGTGCGTGGCCATCGCATCCCATACACGCCGCAGCAGCAGGATGACGCCAAATCCACGTTCCACGTGGACATTCCGCTGCAGTACTTGTTGCCGTCTCTTGCACTGATTGCCTTGCTCATCGCATGGCATTTATGGCAGCGCCATGAGCGGCGACGCCGGCAGAGTGGGAGCGCCAAGGTCGCATCTGGTGATTCTGACTCTGCGGATATCGAGCCGGACGGTGACTTGCCTCCTCAGCCAGACAGTACAAATAACCAATCACATTCATCATGGCGGAAAGGACCGGGCAGACATGTTAGACCTGCATAGCGGAAGCGAGTATGGTGCGGCGCGCATTGCTGCCATGATTGCCGCCGCCGTTACTATCGTCCTCACTGTTCTTGCAGCCTTCGGCTCTATGGTGCCGTATGCGCAAGCTGATTCTTTCGGCGCTCTCACCATCAATGCCGTATGGGGCCGAGACACGGCTTCGCCCAAATTGCTTGCCGGCGATACCTATTCCATCGTGCGCGTCGCCACCGTCACAACGAACAATGATGGTAGCGTCTCCTCATATAAAACCGTCGGCGATTTTTCCGGCCTCACTGCCGATTGGGAACGCCTGACATCAAGTGAATATCACGATGCGGCCAAGAAGTTCGCTGCGCACGCGGCGAAAAACAAGCTGTACCAGCATTCCGGCACCACTAACGTAGCTGGTCAGCTCACTTTCCAGAATCTGCCGCTCGGCCTATATCTGGTCTCTCGCACGAGCTCGGCGAAAGCCAACAAGGCATACGACTGTGATCCGTTCCTCATCTCGATTCCTGGCAGTGGAGGCACATCCGCTGATCTCAACATCACAGTAGAGCCGAAATTTAGCACTGGAACTCCTGTTGTCCCGCCCGAAGATAACCCGAGCGAGGAGCCGGGCAATCCTGGCCTTATCGGTCGTACGGGTGCCGCCGTAGGCAGCATTGCCGCGGCAGCGGGGCTCATGTTACTTGTTGCGTTCATTTTGTTCAGATTGCGCATGAGGCACCGCATACGGGACGTCAATTCGGCCGGCAAATCCCATACAGATGATTTATTCGTATGCGAGAATAACGCGCCGAAGTCGCCGCTACTCGCTGCACTTCCCAAGCACCACGTAGAATCGAACACATGGAGTTGAACGATTTGCCTCAGATGGATCCGCGCGCGCTGAAGGCCACGTCCGTCAAAGCCGAAGACGAACATGCCAGTTCAGCTGAGCCGCAAGCATTGAAGATCACCGCCGCCAGCTCGAACCCGAAGATGTTCACGCTGCCCTGGCATAAGCCCCTGGCCACCTGGCCCGAGGACCTGCTGGCCAACCTGCCGCGAGGCATCTCCCGCCACGTGGTGCGTTTTGTGCACGTGGGCGACGAGGTCTACGCCATGAAAGAGATCACCCGTCAGGTGGCCGAGCGCGAGTATGAGATTCTGCGCCGACTGCAGAAGCTCGAGTTGCCGACCGTCATCCCGATTGCCGTGGTTACCGGTCGTCATGACCGCAACGGCGAACCGCTGGAAGCGATTCTGGTCACCCGTCACCTGAAGTTCTCACTGCCGTACCGCGCGCTGTTCGCCCGCAATCTCCAGCCGGATACTGCTGAGCGTTTGATCGACGCCCTTGCCGTGCTGCTGGTTCGCCTGCACTTGGCCGGCTTCTACTGGGGCGATGTGTCGCTGTCGAACGTCCTGTTCCTGCGTGATGCCGACGCGTTTTCCGCCTTCCTGGTGGACGCCGAAACCGGTGATTTGCAGGTGCAGCTTACCGATGGCCAGCGTGAATACGATATCGACTTGGCTCGCACCAACATCATCGGTGAATTGATGGATTTGGCTTCTGGCCGTCTGCTGCCGAGCGACGTGGACGAGATCGAGGTGGGCAACCGTCTGGTCGACCGCTACCACTCGTTGTGGAGCACGCTGACCGACACCGACAAGTTCGGCCCGGATGAGATGTGGAAGATCGAGCAGCGCGTCAACAAGCTCAACGACCTGGGCTTCGACGTGGACGAGCTGGAGATGAAGACCGCGGAGGACGGCAAACGTGTGCTGGTCCGCCCGCGCGTGGTCGATGCCGGCTATGCGTCGCGCAAGCTTCTGCGACTGACCGGTTTAGATGTGCAGGAGAATCAGGCGCGGCGCCTGCTCAACGATCTGGATGCGTACCGTGCCTCCACGTGGCGTGAAGGCGAGGAGTTGGAGATCGTCGCCACCGATTGGATGCGTGAGGTGTATGAGCCGACCGTGCGTATGATTCCACGTGAATATCGTTCGCAGATCGAGCCGGCACAGTTCTTCCATGAGGTGCTGGATCACCGCTGGTTCCTTGCCGAGAAGGCCGGCCACGACGTGCCGATGGGCGAGGCTGTGGAAAGCTACATCCAATCCGTGCTACCGAACTACAAGCTGGATGACAAAGCCGTGAACGAGCTCAACGCTGAAGCGGATTCCGGCGTGGTCGACGATGAGGCGAATTACGAAAAGCCCATCGACGATGATGATTACAATCCCGACGACGATCCTGATGCCGCGGTGTGGAGCCACTGATATGTGGAGCTGCTGAGCGAAACCGGACGGGGTGGTGCGCCGATTGCGGCGGCCACCCCGATTTTCGTTCCGCTCGATGACCCCGCCGGCAGCAGGGGAGAGATATGGGTATTACTTCGTGGCGGCTGCCGCTGCTTCGCGGCGGGCGCGGGCGACCGCGTACAGGCTGATACCGGCTGCGACCGAGGCGTTCAGAGACTCCACCATGGACGTGATCGGAATGCCGGCGATCGCGTCGCACGACTCGCGCACGAGTCGGCTCAGTCCCTTGCCTTCCGAACCGAGCACGACGATCAGCGGATCTGTCTCGAAACCGGTTTCGCCGACCAGCTTATCGCCGCCGCCGTCTAGGCCGACCGTGTAATATCCACGTTCGCGCATGCTTTCGATGGCCTTGGTGAGGTTCACCACGCGAGCCACCGGGATATGCGCCGCGGCACCGGCCGATACCTTCCACGCGGCAGCGGTGACCGAAGCGGAACGACGCTCCGGCAGAATCACGCCGTTGGCACCGAAGGCGGCGGCCGAACGAATCACCGCACCCAGGTTCTGCGGGTCGGTCACGCCGTCGAGCGCGATGAACAGTGGGCGTGCGTTGATGCGCGCACTCGGCGAATTCACCACGTCCATGGCCTTGGCCTTGCGCTCGGCGATATCCGCCAGCTCGGCGAGAGACGAATACTGGTACGGCTGCACTTTGAGCACGACGCCCTGATGGTTCGACGACCGGGCGATGCGATCCATTTCCAGACGGTCGGCCTCCAGCAGGTGCAGGCTTTGTGCGCCGGCGAGCTTGATGATCTCGCGTGTACGGTCATCATGCTCGATACGTGTCGCGATATACAGCTGCATGCTGGGGACGCCGACGCGCAGCGCCTCCAGCACGGCATTGCGGCCGATGACCAGATCGTCCGAATCGGACGTGAACTTCGCGGCGCGACGGCGGGCTGCCAGTCGTGGATCTGCCATCTTGCGACGGTTCGTCGCCTGCTTGGCCTTGTATGCCTTGTGATACACGCGATCCTCGGCTTTGGGCGTCGGCCCCTTGCCGCGTAGCGCATTGCGGTGTTTTCCTCCCGACCCCTTGGTCGGACCTTTCTTGATTGCCATACGTGCCATTGTCCCAGACCCCCACGCCAAACAGCTATTCGCGGCGCGCGAATCGCCCCAATCTCCTGAGAGACTCGGTTTGCGTTCCTAAGTGCGCGCCGGAACGCCGAGTGCGCGAACATAGGAACGCAGATCGCATAGTTTGCGTTCCTAAGTGCGCAGAGTTGTCGTTTCGGCGCGCACTTAGGAACGGAACGCAGCTCGTCCGGTTCCGAAGCCGCTGGAGTTCCTTGCCTTGGCACGTATGATGAATGCAGGATCGGGCGGCGTCATTCACACCCGGAGAGCCAGAAGGCCTTGCGATGGTCGATGTGAGCAGGGAGTGCTGCGAGCGGTATTTCGGCATGGACGACGAACTGTTCGATTACACCATGGCGACGCTCCGCTGGCTGCTCGCGCTGTGTGAGCGTGTCGCCTGAAATCGTTCGCGGAATGCGGATATTTGGACAACACGTAAAGGGCTGTTTCGCCAAGCGATGACGGGTTTGTGGAATAATGGCAACAGTATGCATCGGCAGCAGTTGCGCCGGTGCCCATAACCGCGCAGCTTTATCGAGATGACCGGGGGAGGGGACGATCCCGGTGATCGTGAGGGCTGACTACTCCGCGGCTATATCAAGGAGACCATTATGGTTGATCGCACAAATGATCAATCCACAGGCGTGCAGTCGCAGGAAGGCCTGCTTCACGACGTCGATCCCAGCTTGACCGAGGCGAACGAAGTCGCCAAGGCGCTGGATGTGGATACCAATACCGGCCTGAGTTCCGCCGAGGCGCAGCGCCGGTTGGAGAAATTCGGCCCGAACCAGTTGGCCAGCGCGCCGCCCGTACCCAAGTGGAAGAAGTTCCTGGCGCAGTTCCAGGATCCGCTGGTGTACCTGCTGCTTGCCGCCACTGTCATCTCACTGATCGCATGGTTCATCGAGCGCTCGCACGGAACGGCCGGCGAAGTGCTGCCGTTTGACGCCATCGTCATCATCCTGATCCTGATCGTCAACGCGGTGCTGGGCTATATTCAGGAGGCCCGTGCCGAGCAGGCGGTGGAGGCGCTCGCCCAAATGACGGCACCGCAGACCTCCGTGCTGCGTGACGGCAAAATCGTGCACATCAACACCGCCGACGTGGTTCCCGGCGACATCGTGGTGCTTGGCGAAGGCGATACCGTCTCCGCCGACGGGCGTCTGTTCGCCGCCGCGTCGCTGCGCATCGCCGAGGCGAGCCTGACCGGCGAATCCGTGCCGGTGGGCAAGAAGCCCGACACGCTCGACTCCGCCAAGGCGCTGGGCGACCGCACCAATATGATTTTCAACGGCACGTCCGTCACTCAGGGCACCGGCCGCGCGATCGTGACCGGGACCGGCATGAACACGCAGGTCGGCAAGATCGCCGACATGCTGTCGCAGACCGATGACGAGGATACCCCGCTGCAGAAGGAGATGACCCACGTCTCCAAGATCCTGGGCATTGCCGTGTGCATCATCGCGGCCGTCGTGCTCGTCGCGCTGTTCATCACGCAGGGCTTCCACAAGATGCCCGACGATCTCATCGACTCGCTGCTGCTGGCCGTTTCGCTGGCCGTCGCCGCAGTGCCGGAAGGTCTTGCGACGATTCTGACGGTTGTTCTCGCGCTCGGCGTGCAGCGCATGGCCAAGCACAACGCCATCGTCAAGAAGCTGAGCTCCGTGGAGACGCTGGGATCCGCTTCGGTGATCTGCTCCGACAAGACCGGTACGCTCACGCGTAACGAGATGACCGTCGAGCGCATCGTCACCCCGAGCGGTGAAGTGCAGCTCACCGGCACCGGTTACGAGCCCAAGGGCAAGATGCTGGGCATGGGTGGCGACGCCATCGAGGAGAGCGCCCCGGTCAACGCCGAAGCCCTGCGCACCATCGCCGTCGGAGCGTTTGCTAACGACGGTGACTTGCGTCAGAACGATGCCGGCCAGTGGGAGATCGTCGGCGACCCGACCGAGGTGTCGCTCGTCGTCGCCTCCCGCAAGATCAAGGCCGACCGCGCCCTCGGCAAGCTCGACCGTGTGGCCGAGGTTCCGTTCACGTCCGAGCGCAAGCGTATGGCCGTGATCGGCAAGGACAGCAGCGACAACGGCAACCTGAGCGTCTATGCAAAGGGCGCGCCCGATGTGCTGCTCGGCTACTGCACGCGCATCGCGGTTGGCGACGCCGTCCGCCCGATGACCGAAGGCGACCGCCAGGAGATTCTCGCGACCGTCGAGCGTCTGTCCGGCGAGGCATACCGCACGCTGGGTGAGGCGTACCGCCCGCTCGGCACCACATCCCTGGCCGATATCCCCGGCATCAAGACCAATGCAGCCGGCCAGGTGACCGACATCTCCGAGCAGAGCGACGTCATCGAGCGTGACCTGATCTGGGCCGGCATGGTCGGCATCATCGACCCGCCGCGCACCGAAGTGCGTGATTCCGTGGCCGAAGCGCATCGCGCCGGCATCCGCACGGTGATGATCACCGGCGACCACCCGCTCACCGCAGCCCGCATCGCTTCCGATCTGGGCATCATCGAAAAGGGCGGCAAGGCCCTCACCGGCGATCAGCTCGACGCGATGCCCGACGAGGCGGCGTTCGACAAGGCGACTTCTGAGGTCTCCGTGTACGCCCGCGTGGCCCCCGAGCACAAGCTCAAGATCGTGGAGTCGCTGCAGCGCCAGGGCAACATCGCCGCCATGACCGGCGACGGCGTCAACGACGCCCCGGCCGTCAAGTCCGCCGACATCGGCGTGGCGATGGGCATCACCGGCACCGAGGTGACCAAGGAATCCGCGAAGATGATTCTCGCGGACGACAACTTCTCCACCATCGTCGCCGCCGTGCGCGAAGGCCGTGTGATCTTCGACAACATCCGCAAGTTCCTGCGCTATCTGCTGAGCTCCAACGTGGGCGAGGTGTTCACCGTGTTTGGCGGCGTCATGCTCGCCGGCGTGCTTGGCATCACGCAGCCGGGAACCACCGGTGTCGCCGTGCCGCTGCTCGCCACGCAGCTGCTGTGGATCAACCTGCTGACCGACGCCGCCCCGGCGCTCGCGATGGGTGTCGACCCGCAGACCGATGACGTGATGGCACGCAGCCCGCGCAAGCTCACCGACCGCGTGATCGACAGGGACATGTGGATCGATATCGCGTTCATCGGCATCATCATGGCGGCCGTCACCTTGATCGGCATGGACATGCACCTTGAAGGTGGCCTGTTCACCGACCGCTCCATCGGCGGCACCCACGAATTCCAGATGATCGAGGCCCGTACGATGGGCTTCACGATTCTCGTGTTCGCGCAGCTGTTCAACGCGATCGCATCGCGTTCCGCACGTCAGTCCGCGTTCGTCGGCCTGTTCTCCAACAAGTGGCTGTGGGGTGCGATCGGCCTGTCTGTCGTGCTGCAGCTCGTGGTGATCTATGTGCCGTTCCTCAACTCCGCGTTCGGCACCACGCCGCTCGGACCGTGGGCATGGGTCGAGTGCATCTGCCTCGCCGCGGTCGTGCTGATCGCCTCGGAAATCTACAAGGCGATCATGCGCGCCATCGACCGCAAGCGCGGCATCATGGCATAACAATGCCATAAGCCTCCACCGGCGTCAGGGCTCCCACTCTCCACATCGGAAAACGGGAGCCCTTCTCATACCCCGGAATCGCTGAATATGCGGTGACATGACGGAACGATGTCGTAGCATCGGAGGCGAACCATATATCAATGGCACGTTCCGAAGGGATTCGCAATGTCACTCATCGAACAATTCCATGGCGCCGCCGCCGATGGAACGGAACTCACCGCTATTTATGCTGAGCAGCCGGCTGCTGATGTGGCGTTCGCGCTGATCTTCGCCGGTCACGGTCTTCCGCGCTTCGTGCACTGGGGCCGCCCGCTCGCGGCGCCGGGAACCGTACTCGCCGCATACGACGCCCTGCGGCCGCAGCGCGTGTCCGGTGCGCTGGACGAGACCACCTGGCCAAGCATCATGCCCACGCAAAGCGAGTCGTGGATAGGGGCACCGCGACTGGATATCCGGCGCGCCGGCGTAACGCCGTTCTGTGCATTCACGGTGACCGGCATCGCAATCCGTCAGGACGAACGCCAAGGCGTTGACGTGTCTGACGGCGTGGACGGTGCCGCGCATACCGTCACGCAACAGGTGCCGGTCGTCACCGTGACCGCGTCGGATACCGAGCAGGGCGTGGAACTGTCATGGACGGTCGAACTGTTGCCCGGCGGACTGATCAGACAGCGCACCACGCTGCGTAATCTTCCAGCCGGTAATCTTCCGACCGGTGACTTGGAAGTCGGTAAAGTCGAACTCGGCTTCCCGCTCCCGGCACTTGCCACGGAGATACTCACCACCACCGGCCATCATCTGCGCGAACGCAGCCCGCAGCGGCAGCCGCTGACCGAAGGACGCTTCGAGAAGGTCTCGATGGCGGGGCGCCCAGGTTTTGACGCCTCTCTGTTGCTTTCCGCGGGCGAGCCCGGCTTCGGGTTCGAGCATGGCGAGGTCTATTCGGTGCATGTGGGCTGGAGCGGCAATTCCGTGCTGTCGGCAGAGCGTCAGCCGTATACGACCGGTCTGATTGGCGGCGGCGAGGTGCTGCTCGGCGGCGAGGCCACGCTCGCCCGCGGCGAAACGTACACCACCCCGTGGCTGTACGGGTCGTACGGTGACGGGCTCAACGAGGTGGCTGCGAGATTCCATGATTACGTGCGCTCCTGTCACCCGGATCTCGCCGTCAAGCCGCGTCCGGTGATTCTCAACACGTGGGAGGCCGTGTATTTCGACCATGACTACGACACGTTGAAGGCTCTGGCCGATAAGGCCGGGGATTCCGGCGTCGAACGGTTCGTGGTGGATGACGGCTGGTTCGGCCCCCGCCGAGACTCCACATCCGGGCTCGGCGACTGGCAAATAGCGCAGGATGTGTGGCCGGACGGGCCGAAGAGCCTCAAGGCGCTCGCCGATTACGTGCACGGAAAAGGCATGGAGTTCGGCCTGTGGTTCGAACCGGAGATGGTCAACCCGGATTCCGACGTGGCCCGCGCCCACCCTGACTGGGTGCTGCGCCCGACGGCGAACCGTCTGCCGATGCAGGGACGCTCGCAGCAAGTGCTCGACCTGACCAATCCCGACGCCTACCGATACATCCATGATTCCATCGATACGCTGGTCGGCGAGTTGGGCATCGACTACATCAAATGGGACCACAACAAATTCGTCACCGAGGCGGTCTCGCCACGTACCGGCAGGCCGGCGGTTCACGGGCAGACGCTCGCCGTGTACCGGATGTTCCGTGACCTCGAAGTCGCGCATCCGGGACTGGAGATTGAGAGTTGCGCATCGGGCGGCGGCCGTATCGACCTGGGCATACTCGAATTCGCCAGCCGCGTGTGGACGTCCGACTGCGTGGACCCGGTCGAGCGGGCCGATATTCAGCGGTACGCGTCGCTGCTCGTGCCGCCCTGCATGATGGGCGAGCATGTAGGGGCGAGTCCTGCACATTCCACGCATCGCGCCACGAGCCAGGAGATGCGCATGGCGATGGCGTTCTTCGGGCACATGGGCGTCGAATGGAATCTGCTCAAGGAGTCGGACGAGGCGTTGAACAAGCTCGGCGAATGGGTCGCCGAATACAAGAGGCACCGCGCATGGTTCGCGATCGACACGTGCGTGCACGCCGATATCGCCGATCCGGCCGTCCGGGTCGACGGCATGGTCAAGCCGGATCGTTCCGCGGCGTTCTACCGGTTCACGCAACTGACAACGTCCCAGACTCTCCCTGCGGCGCCGATTCGCGTGCCCGGTCTTGACCCCGATGGCACGTACCGCATACAGCCGCTGTGGCTGGATCTCGATCTCGACGGGCTTGGTCTTGGCAGCGGCCAGTCGCCGTTGGGCTGGTGGACCAAAGACGGCGTGCTGATGACGGGCCGGGCGCTGATGACCTACGGGTTGCGCCCTCCATCGCTGCATCCGGCCCAGTCGGTGCTGTTCACCGCCATTCGCCAATAAGCCAGACGGCATCGAACGGAGCATAACAATATGCCGGCGGCCCAGTCATGGAGTCGCCGGCACATTGCGTCAAAGAACTTGGGTATCGGCTCTAGTCGTTGACGTCGGCCTTGTAGAAGTTCACGTAGGAACGGCTGGGGGTCGGGCCGCGCTGGCCCTGATAATGGGAGCCGGTGCCCTTGGAGCCGTAAGGGTGCTCGGCCGGAGAGCTGAGCTGGAAGAAGCACATCTGCCCGATCTTCATGCCGGGCCAGAGCTTGACCGGAAGCGTCGACACGTTGCTCAGCTCCAGCGTGATATGCCCCTCGAAACCGGGGTCGATGAAGCCGGCCGTCGAATGTGTGAGGATGCCCAGACGGCCCAGCGAGCTTTTGCCCTCCAAGCGTGCCGCCACCGTCGCGTCGAGCTTGACGTACTCCCACGTCGAGCCGAGCGCGAACTCGCCCGGATGCAGGATCCACGGCTCGTCCGGAGCGACGTCGAACTGCTCGGTCAGCGCCCCCTGGTTTTCGGCCGGATCCACGTATGTGTAGGCATGATTGTTGAACAGGCGGAAGAAACGGTCGAGGCGCACGTCAATCGACGCGGGCTGCACCATTTCCGGAGTCCATGGGTCAAGAGAAATATGACCGTCCTTCTGGGCGGCGAGAATGTCGCGGTCGGACAGCAGCATGAGGATTCTCCTTTTCGCGCTCACGTGTATGGCGCACGGCGCCACACTACAGTCTACAGCCATTACCATGTGATGGGATTCAGCCCGCGACATCAACTCACAGGAAGCTTTCAGACAATCTCAGCATTGCACCAAGAAACGGGTGTTTTACTATTAATTGTCAGCACAAGCCGACCGGGAATCGGCAGCACGATTCTCAATAACTGAACCCCTTTCTTCTTCTCTCTCCTTTCTCTCCCCGGCGGGCAACACCGCCGGGGTTTCTTTTTGCCCGCGCGCAGCCGTTAAGCCGGACGTCGAAGTTAACGTGTCGGTTGCGGAGTCGGTTTATATTGTGAAGTAATCCCACACAACCGACGGAGAGCCGGAGCGAGCCTTGGAAGTCTTTCAGCTGATACTGTGCATTATCGGCGTCGTCGTATTCTCGTCGTTCGCCAGCCGGTTCATCCCCAAGGTGTCGACTCCGCTGGTTCAGATCGCGATGGGCGCGATCATCACGCAGGTGCCGGGATTCCCCAACGCCTCCCTGAATCCCGAACTGTTCATGGTGCTGTTCATCGCGCCGCTGCTGTATCTGGAAGCGCACGAGATCGACAAATCCGAATTGCTGAAATCGCTGAAACTGTCATTGTCATTGGCAATCGGACTGGCCATCGCCACCATGGTGGCGGTCGGCGTCGTCGTCCATGCCGTCTGGCCGTCCGTGACGCTCGCCGCCGCACTGGCGCTTGGCGCGGCGCTGGGGCCGACCGACGCGGTGGCGGTCAGCTCGCTGGGCAAGGAGGCGTCGCTGAGCCTGCGCCAGTTGGGCGTGCTCAAAGGCGAGTCGTTGTTCAATGACGCATCCGGCATCGTCGGCTTCCAGTTCGCCATCGCCGCCGCCATCACCGGCGAGTTCGCGATCGGCCGGGCTGCCGGCGAGTTCGCGCTCTCGTTCATCGGCGGTGCCGTATACGGTCTGGTGATTGCCCTGCTCGCGAACTGGCTGTTCGAGACCGTGCGCTCGCTGGGTTGGGAGACCACCACCACCCGCATATTGATGGAGCTGTTCCTGCCGTTCATGCTGTACCTGACCGCAGAGGAACTGCACGTGTCCGGCATTCTCGCGGTGGTCGCGTCCGGCCTGTTCGTGCGGTTCGACCGGACCGGCATCGGGCCGAACGTCGCCCGCACCAACATCGTGTCGTCCAGCGTGTGGGGTGTGCTGTCGTTCAGCCTCAACGGTGCCGTGTTCATCCTGCTCGGCATGCAGCTGCCGAAGGCGATGAGCGCCAGTTGGGACGATCCCGGCGTGAGCAACGTGCGCCTGAGCATCGTGATTCTGCTGGTGTCGCTGGTCGTGGTGACGATGCGGTTCCTGTGGGTGGCCGGGATGCTGCGTTTGGCGCGCGACGTCAACACTGGCAAACGGCGCAAGATGACGCCGGCCCGTTGGCGCAGCGCCGCGGTGATGACCTTCGGAGGCGCCAAGGGCACGATCACCCTGTCGCTGATGTTCACCATCCCGTTCACCGTCACCTGGGGCGTGCCGTTCCCCATGCGCGACGAGTTGATTTTCATCGCATCCGGCGTCATCGTCGTCACGTTACTATTGGCGAATTTCATGCTGCCTCTGCTCGCTCCGAACCGTGACCGCATGGCACCCGAGATGACGGAGATCACCATAGAGATCCTACGCAAGACCGTCGAGGAGCTGACGGGGCGAGTCGACGATGAGAACCGCCGCGCGGTGCTCATGGTCATCGAGTCGTATACGAAGCGCATCACGAGATTGAAGCAGCGCGTCGGGGAATCCGACCCCCAGGGATTGGAGCGGCTGCAGATCGAGGCGCTGCACTGGGAGAAGGACTATCTCAAGAGTCTGCTCGCCGAATTGAAAATGCACCCGCTGGATGATGCGGCGGAGCAGGACATGCGCGTGGAGGCATGCGAACGCATGATGGATGACATCATGAACACGTTGCGGCACACGTCCACGGACTCCTCCTCGGGCCATGCGGTGTCTCAGATTCGCGGTCGCATGCGCGCGTTCGAACGCCGTGCGGAGAATCTCGGACGGCGCATCAGCAGCAAGATCCGGCGTACCACGCCACTGATCAGCGAGGACGAGATGTTCACGCACTCCCGGCTGCTGCAGCTCGATGTGATGGAGCACGTGGTGGATCGGCTGTATGAGGAGATGGGACGCGGCACCTACCGTACGGAGCACTGCTCGGCGCTGATCCTCGATTATCGCCGGGCCGAGGGCGCGTTGAAGTCACGGCCGAACATGGGCGGCAGCGCGAAGGCGATCGCTCAAGCGGAAGAGATCAAGCGCGAAAGCTACGGCATCGAGCTGGGCATCATCCAGGACATGCTCGAGGCGGGCGACATCACACGCGCCCAGGCGAAGGCCCTGCGCCGCAACGTGTTCGTCATGAGTGTGGACGCCGACAGCAGCATCTGAACGGGGTGGTTGCGGCCGATGGGTTCGCGCGGGTCACAGCACGCCGGACGCGATGTCGTGCAGTACAAGCCATTGCCGGATATCCGAAAACTCGTCCAGGCTCACCGCATGGTCCAGCCCGCGGTAGCTTTTCGTCGTCAGCCACGTGTGCTCTTCCAGCCACGCGGCCGCGGCGAACAGCTCGTATTTGGGAATGGCTGCATCGTTCTTGCCGTATCCGAAATATACCGGTATCTCGCAGTCGGTCAGCCGGTCATCCGCCGGCGCGGTGCCGGGCACGCCTGCGGGCGCGAGAAATCCCGACAGGTTGATGACGGCGCGATAGCGTTCCGGGTGCATGCGCAGCAGATGGACCGCGACGGCCCCGCCTTGCGAAAACCCGATCGGCACGACGTCGCGCGTCGCGGGGATGTGGCCGTCGACCCACTGGTCGACCGCGCGTGCGGCGGCCGCGATGTCGTGATCCAGGTCGTCTCCGGAAGGCACAGCGTCGTGGAACCAGCTGTATGCGCCGGCCGATACGTCTTCCGGCGCGTGCAGGACCAGAGGCGCTCGCAGCGACACCACATCGTTGTAGGGGGCGATGTACTGCATGATTCCGGCGATGTCGCGTTCATTGGATCCCCATCCATGCAGCGCGAGGAACAACGGCCGTGTCGGCATCGCTTCGGCGTTTTCGGGTGACATCCAGGCATACTGCACCGAGACCGGATCGCCGAATCGTCCGGGAATCACGTCGGAAAGACGTCGTGTCGTATCGTGTGCTGCTTCTTCGCCCATAAGCCTCAATATACGGCATCGGCATGGTGCCTGATTGGTGGTTGTTCATGAATCGCGCTCTCAAAACTCGCAGATACAAAAGTCGATGTATTGGAAAATGGCGGTTCTGATGGCGGTTCTGATTTTGTATCTGCAAGTTTTGAGAGCGCGATTTCGATAAACTGGGCGCATGGGCGAACTTGACGAGGCGATGTGCGAGGCGATTGCGCTGGGAGAGCGCGCCGGGAAGCAGGGTGACGTGCCGGTCGGTGCCGTGGTGCTCGACGAGCGAGGCACGGTGATCGGCCGGGGGCGCAACCGTCGCGAGGAGGGGCACGATCCGTTGGCGCATGCCGAGATCGAGGCGATGCGTGAGGCCGCGCAGGCCCGCGGCGACTGGAATCTGGCCGACTGCACGCTGGTGGTGACATTGGAGCCATGCCCGATGTGCGCCGGGGCGTGCATCCAGACGCACATCGGCCGCATCGTCTTCGGGGCCTGGGACGCGAAGCTGGGGGCGTGCGGTTCGATTTGGGACATTCCCCGCGATCCGCATGTCGGGCATGTGCCGCAGGTCGTCGGCGGCGTTCGCGAAGCGGCATGCGCCCGTCTGCTCACCGGCTTCTTCGCCTCACGACGATAATTGCAGGACCGGTATGCGGGTTATTTCTTTCCTTGCGCAAGAAACACGCGATACCGTGGCAATAAATTACGTTTCGTCTACCATCGAGACCGTCATACATCAGACGCCCGGCGACGAAGGGAGCCTCGCAACGAAGCCGACTTATGAATACGTGCAACTGTTTTCCGGCCAGTCCTCCGACGGGTCGCCGCGACTGCGGCAATCGCAGGTGAGACGGCCGCGTCCGTTCGGCAGGACGACGCATACAATACGCGGTATGGAACAAAAAGACGTCCTTAAGGCATTGCAGCGTGACCACGCGGCCGAGCTGAAGCTCGCCGCCAAGCGTTTGAAAGGCACCGCGCGTCACACTGAGATCATTCCCTCTCGCACCCTGTCTGAGCTGACCGGGCATGAGATTCTGCTCAAGCCGGAGAACCTGCAGGTGACCGGTTCGTTCAAGATTCGTGGCGCGTACAACAAGATCGCGTCGCTTTCCGAGGAGCAGATCGCCCGCGGCATCGTCACCGCGTCCGCCGGCAACCATGCGCAGGGCGTCGCGTATGCGGCGCGCGAGCGTCATGCCAAGGCGACGATCTGCATGCCGCAGATTACGCCCCCGCTGAAAGTAGACGCCACCAAGGCGTACGGCGCCGATGTGGTGCTGTACGGCGACGTGTTCGACGAGGCGGCCGCCCATGCCGCCGAACTGGCCTCCACGCAAGGCATGATCTATGTGCCGCCCTTTGACGATTACGAGGTCATCTGCGGTCAGGGCACCATTGGCCTGGAGATTCTGGAGGATGTGCCGAACGTCACCGACGTGGTGGTGCCGTTGGGCGGCGGTGGCCTGGGCGCCGGCGTGGCGCTCGCCATCAAGACGTTCAAGCCCGAGGTTCGCGTGATTGGTGCGATCCCCGAAGGCAGCCCGGCATGGAAGAACTCGTTCGCCGCCGGACGGGTGACCGAGGCCGATCAGGTCGTCACGTCCGCCGAGGGCGTTGCGGTCAAGCACCCCGGCGACCTGCCGTTCGCCCTGCTCAACGAGTTCATGGACGATCTGGTCACCGTCACCGAACGCGATATCAACGAGATGATCCTGCTGATGCTGGAGAAGCACAAGCTGGTCATCGAGGCTGCGGGCGCGGTATCTCTGGCGGCTTTGGAACACCTGAACCTGCGTTCGCGCAAGTTCGCCTCCGCGACCGGCCCGCACGTGGTCGTGCCGATCATGTCGGGCGGCAACATCGATACGGTGACGATGGGTGCGGTGATTCAGAAGGGTATGATCGCCCGCGGCCGCATCATGAACTTCGAGGTGGAGCTGCCTGACACCCCTGGACAGCTGGTCAAGGTGGCACAGCTGCTTGCTCGTGAACGTGCGAACGTTATCGCTCTGGATCACGACCAGTTCAAGGCGTCCGGCCACTATACGAATGCGGTTTCACTCGGTGTGACCGTCGAGACCAATGGTCCGGATCACATCGACCATATTCTCATGGCGCTGAAGGAGGCAGGCTTCCAGCCCAAGCGCATTTACTGACGCCGTGGGTTTCCGCCGGCTTTCGCAGATGCGAAATGAAGCGGTGCGGCTTTGACGCCGATGACATGCGGGGGCGCCCGGACCATCTCGTCCGGGCGCCCCCGCTGCGTATAAGCCGGCCGTCATGGCTGGCCGTTGCATAGCCGTGCCGCTACTGCGCCGTTACTGTGCCGCGGAGGTGGTCTCGTCCACCAGCTTCGGCAGCGCAACTGCGATGTCGTCGCGAATCAGACGCGACGCGAGACGGTCGCATTGCGTGCGCCCCATGTTCATGATGGTGATCGGCACTCCCGCCTGTGCGGCCACGGGCACGATGCTCGCCGCCGGATATACTTCCAGCGTCGAACCGATGACCCACAGCTCGTCCGCGCGCGAGGCCAGCTTATAGGATTTCTCCATTGCGCCGTCCGGCAGGGCCTCTCCGAAATAGACGACATCGGTTTTGATCAGGCCGTTGCAGGGCATACCGCCACTATAGGGAAGCGTGCGGTGGCAATGCGGGTCGGGCTCTTCGTCCAGGCGGGCCATGATGTCGGCGGTGTCGTATTTCGCGTGGCATTTCATACAGTGTGAGGTGCCGATGGTGCCGTGCAGGTTGACGATGACGTCCGGGCTGTTGCCCGCCTTCTCGTGCAGTGCGTCGAAGTTCTGCGTGGCGAGCAGCGTGAGCATGCCGGCTTTCTCCAGTTTGACCAGTGCTTTGTGCGCGGCTCCGGGCTGCGCGTTCCATACCGGTGATTCCTTCTGCCAGCGCCAGGAGTATTCGCGCTCCTCCTTATCGGACAGGAAGGAGTCGATGTCATAGACGCTCATCTGCTCGGGGTGTTTGGTCCAGACGCCATCCGAGCCGCGGAAGTCGGGGATGCCCGCCGACGTGGAGATGCCGGCGCCCGTCAATACTGCGATGTGTTTCATGATTACAGGCTTACCACAGGAATGTGTCTGCCTTCCGGCGTTGAACGGTGGGTGAATGGCCGCCGTCTGTGTGGGGAACATTGCACAACACGCCGTACAAGGACCGTTTTCCTAACGATTTGGAAACGAAAGACGGTCTGAAGTTGGTATTGAAGGCGTATTTTGACGATTTTCGACACGCCGATGGAATGTTGTTGTTTCAACGTTTTTGGGTGTCTTGGGGCTTGTCGATTTGCGTTGGTCGGCCAACTCGTGTAAGTTATCTACTCGCTGCCGGTTAGCGATGGACTTCTTCACTGGGGTCGCTGAGCTGGCCGAGTGGTGGTGGTTTGAGAACTCAAGAGTGTGTTTGTACTACTTTTTTGGTTGATTTTAT